>Ga0247611_10007025_pt1 | contig 14284 bp, 25 predicted proteins | sample 177DNAGHGhighgp2_FD_192422 | JGI IMG/M metagenome (GOLD analysis project Ga0247611, IMG submission 192422) | Sheep rumen microbial communities from Palmerston North, Manawatu-Wanganui, New Zealand - 1770 DNA GHGhigh gp2 | ecosystem: Host-associated > Mammals > Digestive system > Stomach > Rumen...
GAGAATTTTTGTAATATTTTAGGTTTGTGGTCTTTCATAGGCATTACATGCGTGGTGAAGAAAACGGGCGACTGTATCGTTATTTGGACTCGATGGCCTTGATTTCCTTCGCCACCATGGAGTTCATGTCGACGAGGGAACGTTCAAGAGTCTGGCGCTTATGTGTGCCCTCTGTATGGATTTTGCGCACCTCGCGGAGCATTTCGACAAGCTCCTTGTTGACATCTTTGAGTGTCTCGAGCGTGACGACGGTTTCCTCGCTTGCGCGGGCGGTATTCTCGGAGTTGGCACGGACGTTCTTCGCGGTGGCCCTCATCATCTTGTTGGTGGCATCCGAAATCTTCTTGGTGGCTTCAATACTAGCCTGCTGCCTGTTGATGACGATAGCAAGCGACAGTTGATTCTTCCAGACAGGCATGACGTGTGTGATGATGTTCTCACACTTGTCGATTATGGCGTCATTGTTCGATTGTGCTGCCATAATCTGGTACTGGTTGTTCGACAAGATACGCTCGGTCATCTGAAGGTCGGCGATTTTCTTGCCGATGGCGTTGATGAAGTTGCTGTAGTTCTGGATGTCCCAGGCGTCGATGTTTTCTTTTTTCTCCATTTCGGCGAGGACAGCTTCATACTCCTCTTTCTTGAGCTTCAGGGCCACAATGAGCTCCTTAATACGGGTGATGCTGACATTGTTGTTCTTCATCATCGCTTCAAGGGTAGTGTTGTCTCTCTTGGCGGTGATTTTGGCACCGTCGATTTTCTGGGAGATTTTTTCGACGTTATCCTGGATGGTGTCATACTTCATCATAACGGTCTCCACCGTGCTGACAAGCGACTTGATGATAGGCACCTGGCGCAGGAAGTTGCGGAACTTGTTGTTCGGGTCGAGGTCGTCGATATTAATCATGTTCAGCTGGGCCAGGGTGTCGTTCACATAGCCGATAATCTCGTCGCTGTTGCTGGAACGCACGGTTGACAGGAGGTTCTCAGAAGCCTGGGAGATGGTCCCGTTAATTTCGCTTCCGTAAACCTGCAAAGTGGACTTGTCCTCGATGTTGATGGACTCGGCCATGGCGAGGTAAGTCTGTCTCTCGTCTTCTGTCAGATTGGCGATAATACCCTCGTAATCTACACTGCCGCTGAGGGGGGCAATAGCGGTTGACTGTTTATTCTCTTCCATTTTTGGTGATTATTTGTTTATTACCTCGATAAAAGGGGCTATTTGGCTGTCAAACTGTGACGGAATGAGTCTGGCTGTGGCTCGGTCCCAGTTCAGAACAACTCCTTCGACACCCTGTCGTTCTATTGTTTTCACTTGATAAAGCGGATACATGGTTCCGTCTGTTTTGGCACGGTAGACGGGAATTTTCACCGATACTGGGTCATTTATCGGCACCAGCAATCTTACATCTGGTGTAACGGGTACTACGTGTTTACTCATATATGTTAAAGTTTTTCAAAGTTTTTCTCTATACCAGCTTATAATATATACATTATCTTCTTTTAGCTCAGCGATTCGCTCCGAGATGTTTATGACCTGGTATCCCTTGTTGATGAAAGGCTCCAATATTCTGCTGATATACGGTGCCATATTGTCGGGGAATGAATATACACAACGGTACGAGAAGTTGTATCTGTCGTGGTTGTTGTTGATTTTGTCCCTTATCGAGGCATTAATCCTATTCTGATGGTACTTGATTTGGGCGTCAAGATTGGTATTTTCTATATATGTCGCCTTCACGTAGGCATCATAGGCCGCTATGATGTTCACTTCTTTAGAAGTTCTGTCCTTGAACCATTTGGCTATCTTGAGCCAAAACGGCCTTATTTTCGATTTGTATTGTTCGTTTACGTTTTCCATTGCTACCCTATAACGATATTGATAGAATTTTATTACAATCTCGGAAAATTTTTTATTCACCAAAGGTGAGCTCTAACTGGCACCCAGGCATGAGTTGTTCGGTTTTGAACTTCTCAACAACCGTATAGTCAAAGGTATCAGATATCTCGGAAAGGGCCGCTACATGTTCGGCAATCCTGTCGGCCAAATCTGACTCGGCATTGTCTTCAAGTATGTCGTTCCTGGCATTTTCGAGCATTGTCTTGCTAATTCTGACGAACTTGATTGCCGTCCTCAGGTTTTTAACAGTAGTCTTTTGTTTGTTAGTGTCCATATTCTATGCGGTTATTTGCTACAATAATCAAACCTCTGGTCGTTGGCCAGGGACGGCATCATGATTTCCACAATCTCCTTGACGACATCCGCCATGCGGTAGCCGATATCGGAGATGATGTAGTGGTTGCCTTCGCCTGCCAGGTCGTCGATATTCTGTTCATACATTTCCTTGGCGTTCATCAGGGCCTTGTAATCCTTTTCAAGCCAGGTGTCATTGTATCTGGCTTCAAGTTTGGCAATCCACATATCCTTCAGTTCAACCGACGGGAACAGGGTGACGAAGCCTATACCTTGTTCACGCATCCACTCCCTGAACACTTTGTGTGAAGCAGTGAAAACAATATATCCCTGGGCGGCCAGGTGTTTGGCAAAATTGGCGTAGTACCTGAACCAGTCATACGGGCGATTCCCGTCATACCAGAAACTGCCGCTTTCAAGGTCTATACATCTCACCTCTGGGTGCCCTGTCACAACCTCGCCGTTCATACACAGGGTGGATTTTCCTATACCCTGGTATCCACATATTATCAATCCGTTTCTGTTCATTCGTTAAAAAGATTTTCTCCAATTTCTAATGCAACCACTTCATATTCATTCCCCTTGTCATTCTTTGCCAGTTCGTTGCGTTTGCTGAAAGCCGACCCGAACCTGAGGTAGAGGTCAAGGCTTCCGTCTTCACGGTTATGGGCGTAAAGAATGCCCTTGGGGTCCTTTCGGACAATCATATGAAGTCTGTTACTTGACATTGTTTTATGTTTTTGGTTTATTTTATACCGAGCTGTTCGCGGCGGATGCCGATGAGGATATCGTTCACCTTGTCGGCATCGATGTTGTCTGGCAGCGTGGACACAGCCATAGCAGCGTCCATTTCAGCCTTTTTCTCCTGGACGAGGCCGATGAGATAGTCGTACTCGAACTTGTGGGCCTTGATGTCAAGCAGGAACTCGCGGTCGATGTTGCGCCTGTTCACCTTGACTCCCTCGCCACGGGCGATTTCCATACCCATATTGATGAGACGGAAACACTCGCACATGTTTTTGGCATCGTAGTTCTTGTTGAGGTTGGACTGATACCTGACGGCGTTCCTCTTCTTCTCCCAGTCGGCGTACTCCTTGTATTTTTTGCAGTGGGTGCTGTAACCGTCGCGGTTGTAGTTGATGTAGCAGATAGGCGGCTCGAACTTGGCGATTGACGAGCAATGAACATCATTGCCGTTTGCCTTCTGGATACCGCGATAGCCGATAGGCTTGCAGTATTGCTTATACCACTGGCCAAGCATGACCGTGATTGAGAGGTCTGTGCTGTCAATAGGACTCTCGAAAGGATTGAATGCACTTTCTTCTTTCGGACCGCCGATTTCATAGAGTCTGTAAGTTGAAATAATCAGGTCAACCATTCTGCGTTTCGGGTCGTCAAGCGGGAGGCCGAGCCATTCGATGAGGTCGTCGGCAGTGATACCGTCGGCATGCATCTGAGCACCCCAATCGTAGAACACACTGTAGTTGTCGCGCATATGGTTGATATTCACCAGGCCACAGAACTCCTGGCGGAGATTGCGGTGGGCCAGCCACTCGGTGATTGAGGATGAACCCTGCTTATAGTATGTGTAGCAGAAATCAAGAGGTGTAAGACGCTTGGTTATAGGGTTGACGATTTTCTTGTTGAGGCCACGGGCCTTCTCAATCTGGGTCTGGGCGTATCCATAGAAGCTGGGGAAACAGGCCTTGGTGACGAACTCGTCGCGATGTTTCTTAATCTCCGTGATAATCGGGTGTTCGTATACCACGAACTCAGGGTCGACGAAGAGGGACTCCATAACTGTCGGGTTCGACTTGAGGAGCAGATTCATATATTTGTTGAGCTCGTGCCACACGGTGTCGTGCTTCTCGTCCGCTACCTGGTCCTGGTAGTCGAGGCCGAGGCCGATAAGCTGCTCGGCTGGGGCCATATACACGCCGCCCATGTCAGTGTCTGACAGCGGGGTGTCGATACCGTGGCACTTACTGCCCCTGATGAACTCGTAGAGGAGAAGTCCTCTTTCTCTTATCGTGTTGAAATCAAGTGTTGTCATAATCAAAACGGTTTTTTGCAAAGGTCGTCTTTCGTGTTATTCTGTTTGTATATAACGGTCGACCGCAAGTTTTATTACAATAGTTCAAAACATTTTGCTTCCACTCCATCTAATCAAAGGCTCTATCATTACTGCGAAAGTCTTTTAGAAAAAATGAACTCCCTGAGGTTGATGATAGGTTTCGGGTCCACATCGCCTCCGAAAACATCGGCAATCCAAGCCCCGACACCTGGCTTGATGTGGCCGACGAGATAGCGGGCACCAGTGTCGTTGCCGTCTTTGTCCCTGACGATATCCATCTCGTCGCAACGCTTCTGCCAGTCCATTATGTAATGCTCATAGTCTGGGTAGGTCTCAGTGTCCCACACACGCTCGTCTGCGAGGAAGCATACAGCGGTGGGCATGCCGTACAGGTCTGGCTCCTTGAACACCCTGTGTTCGATGTTGTTGTCTTTGAGCCATTGGATGGCTTCCTGGAGGTCCTGCGAAGTGCCAGCATCCAATATGATAAGGGTCTTGTCGCAACAGACCCATTCGCCGCACTCGTCCGTTTCACGTAGGTCGAACACATAGTCTGCCACGGCGTGGGCGGTCTGGATTCCTTTCTGCATCGGGGTGAGCTGGCGCAGCACCATTGAATACATTCTATATTTCATTGTTTTATTTTTTTTTTGTGGTTCACTATCAAATCATACGCCTCCATGGTATCAATCGGTTAACTGTTTTTTATGGCTGGCATTAGCCTCACATTGTATTTTCAGAAGTTCCAATGCCGTCTCGGCCTGACTCTTCCACATGGCGGCTGCACCCTTGTACTCATCAACCAGCGCCTTATAGTAATTCTCCATATTTATGATTTTATCCTCGTAATCGTCGTGTTCCTTGGCCAGAAGGGCTATGAGCGCGGTTGTCGAATCGTCTGAGTCGTTAAAATTATTATACAACACTTGAAGCCACTCTATGTAGGCTTTCTGTTTATCTAAATTCATTATCTCGATTATTTAGTCGTTAAATACACGCCATTGTGGCATATCACTGCCTGTTTTATTTCCACAGAATGTCCGCGGGGGCCGTTTTCGAATCTTATCCTCTTGCACTCATCAAACCTGCCATCCTTAGGTTTCAGGTTGGCAACGACACAAGGCTTCAGAAAGGGTTCGTTAAGATATATGCAGTCCCCGACATTCTTCTTGGAAGTGTCGACATCCGCATACATTAAAGAAAGAGAGCTGATGGCCTTCTCACCCATGCCATATTTATAGCCGACTATCGCGGCGAGCACCGAGGCCTTGCCTTTGTATACGTATACACTCTTACTGTCATGTTCTGACGTCGTCCGCATAACACCGAGAAAGTCGGCGATGCTGTCACACACAACCACTTTGTGCCTGTCTGGGTCTGAATACGGTTTAAAAAATTTCTTGATTGCTTCCTTTAGTTTCATTCTGAATCGGTTTTTAGAATGGGGCTGCCGAAACAGCCCCTTTTTACATTTTTTGTCTGCGCTGGCGATATTATTTCGATTTTTTGCCGATTTTGTAACCAGCAAACCCAGCGACACACATTAACAGTACGGTCCACATAGCTTTAAAGATTAATTAATTTGTTTTATTTTAGGGTCTTTATATTGTATATCATGTTTCCATTGTATCGGTTATTATGGTCGACTGCGAAACTGGTGTGCGGAGCAGATGGTACTTCGTCGCGTCGGAAGTTTCGCTAACGGCTACAATTGTCAGACCTTTTGTATAGCACTTGCCTATGACTTCCTCAATATAAACCTTGCTATAATCCCAATAACAGGTATTGAGTCCCAATATTTCTTTATCGGTAAACAACGGCGACAGGGTGGATTTGATGACCTTCCCGTCCTTCGCCTCGACACACCAGTAAACTTGTGTATCCATAACATTCATTTTAACAGCCCCACATTCCTGCATGCATCCATGAAATGCGTGTATTCGTCAGGCGTCATCTCATGGTTGCTGTACTTCCTATCCGCTTCCTCTATCGCGGTATACTGATGGGCGTTCTTTGTAAGATGGCTGGATTCCCAGTCAATCACCATGTCAACCCAGTTCCGTTTCGACGGCACTTTATATTCGAGGTGATGCCTGCTGTTTCGCCTGTGCACCTGCTGGACTTTCTGATAGTCGCCCCCGAACCACAAGCGGAGCCACGGTTTCTCGAAATCATGGAACAGGTAGCGGAATCGCCAGTGTCCCACTTTGATGGCTACCATATTATAAGCCAGCCAATGCCAAAACCAATAATTCAGTTTTGAACGTTCAGACTTATCGAATTTCCTAAATTTAATGTTTAATTTCATATAATAATTTTTTTAATATGGTTGAACCAATAACTGAAAGTGCTCCTCTGCGATTTATCGAATTTCTTGAACCTCATATTTTGTTTCAGTAACCTATGTGCAAATATACAACAAATTTTAGATATTTGAAATATTTATTGATAAATTTAAACATTTCTCGATGGAGAATACCGACAAAAAAATCTATATCAAGGGGTCCGTCACAAGAGGAAGTGAAATCACTGACATGTTCATCCACCAGTTCAAATGCGAAAACCCGATGGGATACCGATGTGGGGATGCCGACGGAGTCTATTTTATCAACCATAAAAACGAACTTGACTATGCTGGCACGGACAGCCCGCTGTACCATGTGCTGGTCAACAGCGACTGGGAGGAACTGAAACTCCGTGAACCCAGGAAGACCAGGAAGTACATCCTGACTGTCCAAGAAGGTGAGACCGACTGCGGCACATGCCAGTTTGCCAAGTACTGCAGCGATGAGAGGAAATCCAAATGCAGGGTGTCCGAAGCCCTGTCGTCGTTCGCTGGCATACGGCTCAATGGTTCGAGCATGTCGATAACGGACTTCACGGAATCTAAGGCCCCACCGACCCCAGAATGCCTATGGCCAAAGCCTTGGCAGTGATTACCGCTCATGATATCTCGACTACAGGGGCTAACTCCTTTCTGAGAAGATATACCACAAAATCATGAACAGACGTCATCTGGTATATCTCGTAGCCTTGTTCGTTCACAAGTTTCTTGACATCATCCCAGGTATTCTGAGAAGGACAGTTCGGGGAATAACTCACGAAACACTGTATGTATTTGTATTTTGGCATAATATTGTCCATTTTATTGCGTTTCATGCTATATTTGTTTGCGTCCGTTGTTGTTTTCACCAGCATCAAGGTCTTCTATCAGGCGATTGAAAAACTGTTTTGGGTTCGATGAGGGATAAAACTCGTCCGTGCCCATCAAATCACCATTGACACCCCATGTTATTTCAATGCACCCCGTTTTACCTTTATATACAATCTTCCTGACTGTGTCACGCCTGTACACTGTGATGTCAGCGTCACATTTAACTGTAATATAATCTTTCATAGTTTTTTAACGTTATAAATTGGTTTGAATGTCGTTCACAGTCACAGTAATGATATTGTCCTGGGTGACTGTCTGACCCATGGTCGGCATGGCAATGAACAAGAACAGGATTACATGCATTACCGATTTGGCCTTCAAAAACTTGTCAAGCTTTCTCTTGTTTCTGATATTTCCGATATGTTCGAAAAGCAAACATATGATGGAAATGAGTAGATAGAACAGGATACACGCGACAAAGAGGCCAGGGCCGACCCATAACGGCAGTGTCACCAGCCACCAGGACCAGTTAATAACTTCAAACGCTCTCAGCACTACCAGCACAATTCCCAGAAGGCCGAATGTACTAAGACCACTTCTGTAGATTACTTTTTCTGACATGATATCGTAAAATTTATTAGTTAATAATAGTGTATTGCAAATATACAACAATTTTTACAAGATGAAATGAAAATTTACATGATTTGCCATTGTTTGTTATTTTACTGTTATCGTCTTTACTGTTTCCTCGTGATGTATGCTTTTCCTTATATATTCCTCAGCCTCGTCAGGTGTTTGGAAAAGTATTGTCCTGTCGTCTAGATACCTTCGGATGTGATTCACTCTCTCCGAAGGATAACACCATTTCCATGTATGCCAGAACAAAAAGTATTTGAATTTGATAAAATACAGCTCCCTGCCGTCCCCGACCCATTTGACAATTCTATATTTCGTCATATACGCTGTGTTGATTTGCATTGTTGTCCAAAAGTTCTGGCTTTTGCTTTTCAATCATACGCCTGACTGCTGAGTAAAGCCTGCGCATAGGTTCTATCTGGTCGTCATATGTCTCGATGGCGACAACGATTTCGGCCAGTTCCTCCATTTCCTTGGTTGTCATATCTCAAATTCTTTTACGACATAATCGACCACCTCGCCGAGTTTGGTGGCGTTGACGTACCCGACAGCATCCTCGTACGTCTTAAAATAGTGTTTTAAATCGAACGGTTCGCCATACTTCTCAGTGTAATAGGACTTCCCTTCGGGACTCTTCTCCCTGTACAGCGAATGCCAGAAAAGAAATTTCTTGTAACGTATGTAATAGGCGGTCTCGCCTTTATACGTTCTCTTTACAATCTTTATTTTCATCTGAAATCGGATATTCGGACTTTCCTCTCCTTTGATATTGAGAAGAAAATCTCGATGGTTATACACTTGTCACCGCAGTACACAACAAGCGTACCCATGTCAAACCTGGTTCCGAGGACGGACAGGTCTGGGAAATCACTTTTTTCGAGATGGTCGTATATGTGCGGAATTTTATCCATAGAAATTATAAATATTTGCTTCTGGCGAAATAACGGAAATTTCTCTGTTTTATTACTGATACGATAAAAAAATACCCCAATCATTAGACTGGGGTATTTCGGTATCCGTATGGCCACGGCGGCACAGTTAGACCTGCCGTGTTTCCATTGTTTCCATTTCGACTGCATCCATCGCGTATTCGAAACGGGCCTTGCGAATTTCGTCAAGTGTTGTCTCGCGGGTGATTTTGCCGTCGAGGAACACAGTTTGCAGAAGGCCCTGTTTCTCCTCCTCTGGAGACACTCGGTCATAAGCCGTTACATTGCCGCTGGCATCATAATCGACCTTGATAAGGCCCCTGAGTGACTTCTTGGACATTCCGCTGGCAACAGTGGTCTTCGGGTCCTTGAAAATCTCCTTCGGCTTGCCGTCGATTTCGCAGTAGGTGGCCTTCATTGCCAGGCCGAGGTTGTCGCGTGTGGCGCACTGGTAGGTGAAACTGCCGATGCCGAGCACGAGGTTGGTGGCTGCGATGCCCTTGTCCTCCAACTGGGCGTAAATCTCGCGCTGGCGCTTCATGTTGATAGCGTCGCCGTAGATAAGGCCGATGTGGGGGTCAAGTTCAACGTAGCCCTTGTCGTTGACCTTTCCACCGAACACCTTGCACAGGAACTCGTAGGAGCCCATACGCACGATTGGGTCTTCGGCTTCTGGGTCGCCGCAAATGATTTTCACAGGGTCGCCGCTGTCTGGGCGGATGACGACACGGCCGTTGCGGGCCATAATCTGGTCCTTGTACTTCGGTACTATCTTCCCGATGAAGTTCCAGTAGTCGTAACCGTCGGCAACGATTGAGATGAAGCCGTCTTTGAACCTGTCAAGCATCTCGACGAAATATTTCTCGTCGTCTGGATTGCCGTCGAAATCCGTGGCGTTGGAGCACTCGATGGAATGCTCGGTGGCTGGGATGGTTCCAAGGACGCAGTCGTGCAGTTTGTCGGCCCCGTAGTAGTATTCGAGACCGATGATGGCTGGGACAGTCTCGCCGCCGCAAAACGACGTGGCATGGGCCATGCCAGTGACGATGGCGTCCTCAATGCCAGACATTCCACGCATCGAGAAGTCGTGGCACAAGAAGTCGACGTTGCTTGTGTCATTGGGATTCAGAAAACCAGTCTTTTTGGCGTGGCGAAGCAGCTCGCGTTTGAAGACGTCGGCGGTGGTGGCGCAGTTGACGCTTTTCCACAGGGAGTTGGAGAGAAGGGTCTCCAGATAGTTGGTCAGCCAGGCGAAGTCCTTGTGTGTGTTCGTGATTGTCAGCATCGGGACACCGAGCGGGCAATACATTCCTTCAGGCAGAGCCTTGATATGGATAGGCAGATAACCGAGGTCGTGCAGTTCGGCGATGTGGTCGGTGCCGATACGGTTTGCCATCTCTTCACCAAGGAAACCAACGAGCAGGTCGCGGTATTCCTTGACTACTTCATCCTTCGGGCGGCCGAAGAAATTGCTGTTGAACTCATCCACCAGGTACTTCTTGAGGAAATACTGGATACCGAATACAACCGCACCCTGGGTAGCGTCTGGGAAGTGCTTGTTTGTGCGCGGGGTGAAGTTGCTGTAGAGCTTCGTCATACCCTTCGGGTACATGGTTTTGTGACCGAGCTTGTAGCCGTCGGTGAGAAGCATTGCGTTCACGAGCAGTCGGCTCGCAGTGTTAAGTTTTGAGTTTGTCTCCATAACTTGTTGGATTTTAATATTTGTTATTAATTTTTATTTTTGCGGTTCTGTACCGCAGTTTAATCTTTCATATCTGAGAAAACATCATACATGAACGCATTTTGCGGAATATTCACATCATGGAAATCACTGTATGAATTTGTGAAATACACGGAGTCGTAGGCCTTGGCCAGGTTCTCGATTCCGAGTGGGTTGACCATGTGGCGGACGAATATGAAAAGTTCTGAATGCGGGAACCTTTTCCGCAGCAGTTCGGCTGCCTTGACAAAAGTCCCGCCAGCGTCACACAGGTCGTCCAATACCGTGATACGCTTCGGCTGTACAACCTCAGACACATCTTTTATCTCATCAAAGTCAATGGACTTAATCTGGCCAGTCTCTGGGTCGCGCACCTTTTTAAGGACTATGACACCTGGCTTGTTTCCAACATCCCTGTACATGTACTCCTGGTCCATGACGTATCGGTCGTATGCGCCTTTGTCTGGATAGCAGATTGCCGTGCGCCCTTCCCCTATCCACGGGTTGTAGAAACTCTCTTCAAGATGCACGGCTGTCGGGAGCAGGTAGTCAAGATATTGACTGTTCTTAATCTCAAGCATGGTCCTCAAAGAATGGGGGTGGAAGATATACACCGTTCTCGGTTCCATCCTGTTGATTGTGTCCGCCACAAGCTCAAGGGTGAATGACTCCCTGAAACTGATGATACGGTCCATCCGCATCGACATAAGGTAAAGGATTTTGAGGTCCCACACCACCTTTACGGTGTTGAGGATGTGGCCGACCTGCATGAGAATCCAGAGGTCCTCGGCGTTGGTGATACGGCATATGACTGTATAGTCCTGTTTTCGGTCCAGTTCCTCGGCAAACTTTATGTGCGTCTCGCCGTCTGGGAATTTGAAAAGGTCGTACTTGACATCGCTCAGTCCTCTATAGGCCAGGTTGATTTTCTTTGTTGTCTCCATTATAGAATGTATTGATGTATTTCTCTATTATGAACGGCGTGTATTTTGAACAGGCTTTTTTTCTCGCGGTTATCCCCCTTTTGAGACGTTCACAGTACATCTGGCGATTTATAGTATCGTAAAACGCACAGGTGCTGCAATGGGGAACACACATGGCATCCTCTGCGTCTTTGTACGTCTCATGCGCATTGCGCCCAAGTTCAACAAGCATGTTGTCAAACCGACCTTCCATGCTACGGTAGAGGTCTATGAGGTCATGCCTGTGCGAAAGCCCGTCTTTCAACGCATCCTCGTTGTCAGACAGCTGGAAGCCGTATTTGAACGATTCGAACCTATCCTCGTCGAACGGAATGTTAGACATCGCACACCACGCCATGCCGACGATACCCTCGTCTTTCAGCCTGTTGTAGATGATGTCGGACAGTTCCATGATTTTCTTGTTTGTCCCCATAACGATAATATATGTGTTTTATTACGGAAAACCGAATTTATTTCATTGTCATGAACTGAACCCTATTCTTTTCTTGACAGCCTCGACACCGTTGTCCTCCTGGTTGTATATGTCGCACAGAGGCATGGGACCAGTGGCCTCGGGGTATATGGCCTTGGCCTTTTCAAGGCACAGTGGCTTGAAATCGTACTTGATTTTGAGGCGGCCCTTCCTGAGCACGGCTTTGTCAATCTGTGAAATGGGGCAGTTGAATGTAAGGATAAACTTGGGTTTGAGAGCACCGCTGACGATTCCGTCGGAAAAGTTCAGCAATGTCGGAAGTATCGGATTGCCCCCTTTGTTCCTGTCGGATATAAGAGCCTCGCAATCCTCGATAATGTACACGGACTTGGACTGCGAACGCAGCAGATAGTTGGCCAGCTCGTTCTCGTCCACCTGGTTCATAAGGCTGGACGGTATATAGTAAAAGTTGCACTCGGTGTGCTTCCCGATAAGATGCTTGATAAACGTGGACTTGCCAGTACCAGGCTCGCCGTGCAGGAGGCATATCCCGCTTTCATCTCCGTCGACAAACTTCTCAATCCTATCATACGGCAAGTCGTCGTTGTAGTTCTTCATAATGAAGTCACTGGTAATGTCGTAGAAGTCCATTTCGAGTGACTGGGTGTTTAGACCGTTGCAGTCCCTGAACAGGTAATAGAACGTGTTGGGCTGCCTTTCCACATCATCCACTGGTTCAAAATAAGCCTTGAAGAATTCCAGTTCTTTGGCAATGTTGGTGGCATGGCCGTATATGAGCACGAAGTTGAACTCCATTTCACCGTCTTTATTCATCTCTGTCGTAAAACTGTACAGCGTTTTGTTATCATAGTTGATGAAGTACGGGTAGGCCATGACACTGACTGGTTTGAACTCTGACAGAAACCTGTCCAAGTCCTTGCATTTATAGAAACTCTTGAACTTGGAATTCCTCAATGTGTGCTTGCGTATGCCATGGGCAGACTCGCATTCTTCCGACAGGGTGACGGTGCTGCGTTCGCGAAAGGGGGAGTCGCTGCAGCATTCATGGACTTCTGGGACGGTATACCCGTTGCCTTTAGGCATGGCGTACGTGGAATCAAGAAACGGAAATTTTCCTAAGCGCATGGCTAGCGGGTCGAACGACAGCCCTACATCTGGGTCGGTAAAGTAAAACACGCCGCTCTCGCTTATCGGATAGTCGTCATATATCGCTTTGTATATCGCACAATTCAGTTCTGCGTGCATCATGTGGCCGAAATTCTTCAGCCCGTCATAGTTCAATACGTCGCTAATAGTCTTCATGTCAACTGAGTTCCCAAATAATGAAATCGTGTTCCCAATCGAAAATCTTGTAGATGTAGAGGCACTGGTAGTAGGCGCTGACCCAGTCAATGCTAGAGCACAGCTCCCACTTACTGCTTTCCTTGTCAGGTAGGCCAACGGTATTGAAATAGAAAGGTAATACAAGTTCACCGTTCGGATACCTGTAATCGCCCTTAGACGCAGCCTCGACAATCTTGGCAGCCCTGGCCTTGACGCTTGCCATAAAGTCAAGGAATTCATTTTTGCGCATCTTGCCGTATGTGTAATCACACTCGAAGCCGAATTTTTCATTGGTGAGGCGTATCCACTTCTCGTGTATATCATACATGGCGTCGGTACAGAAGTCATAAAGCATGTCTTCCGTGTTTTCATCGATGAAATTGTGCAGCTCGCTCTCTTTATCGGCGGGCCACAAAGTAAGTTTGTCTTCAATTTCCTTGCTTGCTTTGCGCAAGGAGAGTCTGATACCCATATAATGGTGGTTTTACAAGGTTTGACAATATGTTTGTTTAATCGTTTCCGTACATGACTTCCTGGTCTCTGAGCAGTTCGTCAGAGGCCTGCTCCATCCCGCTCCTGCTGTCTAGCGCATCTTCCTCAGCGCGGCTCAGCTCCCTGTTGACGGGAATGAATGAAGGAGCCTGTACTTCGGGATGGTCGTCCTGTACAGGCTCGTCCTGGACGCCGAAATACCGCTTGAGCGATTTGAGGCCAGGGCCGAGGGCGTATTCAATGTCCTCTTTCCTGTAGTAGCCTTTCTCGTTCACAGGCTGGAACCTGAAATACCCAGACTGCAATGCGGCGTGGATGTCGCTCCTTTTCAGGTCGGGCATTCCAA
>Ga0247611_10007026_pt1 | contig 14282 bp, 12 predicted proteins | sample 177DNAGHGhighgp2_FD_192422 | JGI IMG/M metagenome (GOLD analysis project Ga0247611, IMG submission 192422) | Sheep rumen microbial communities from Palmerston North, Manawatu-Wanganui, New Zealand - 1770 DNA GHGhigh gp2 | ecosystem: Host-associated > Mammals > Digestive system > Stomach > Rumen...
AAAAGAGAATTTGTAGAAATTGCTTCATTACTTGTACCTTAATTCAAAACGGCTGCAAAGGTACTGCTTTATTCCGACATACACAATACCGATTTTTAATAAAAGTATTCATATTTTTCGTTTTTTATATTCATCTTAAAAATCGTACATAAATAATGAATAATTAAGGAAAATTTAATAGATATATATTAAAAAAAAGACCCTCAATAGAGGATCTTCTTTCATCATTCCATCATTTCATCATTCACTCTTTAATCAAATTCCTTCCCGTCATCACGTTTTAACAATTCAACAGTTCCACACTCCGGTTCACGAACTTTGCAAGCGCTTCGCCTTTCAGTTGTCCACTCGCCAGTAAGGCGATATCGATGAGTTGTTTCAGACGCTCTTCCTCGCCGCTCAGAGAATAGACCGTTTTGACGACGGTCTCTTTTTTGCCGTCTTTCTCCACTTCTTCTTGAACCTCTTCCGAAGTTTCTTTCGCTACCAACTCCTGAATCAGCGGATGGTTCGTGTTAATCACCAAGTTATAACTGTCCGGCATCTGACCGTAGAAAGACATGCCCTGCTGGTGTGCGCTCATCTCTTTCATTCGACGCATAAACTCATTCTGCGTCAGGAAAACAGGCAGCGCGTCCGATGAAGCAGCCTCACACGTTACATAGTAACGTAACTTATCGGCATCGCTCGGCAGCATGCCTTCAAAAGCTTTGCGAAGACCTTCTTTCTGTTCGTCCGTATAGGTGTCTTTGGCTGCATCTTCTTTCTTAATGAGGTTCTCAACCGTATCGCTGTCCACCCGTACAAAACGCAGTTTCTCGTGTTTCTGCTCGGCTTGACTCATACAATGTACGTCCAACTCGCCGTCCATCACCAGCACATCATAACCCTTCGCTTTCGCACGCTCGATCGATGTATATTGTGCGTCCACGTCATTCGTGTAAAGAAGAACCAAATTGCCGTCCTTATCTACTTGATTCTCACGCACTTTATCCATATATTCATCCAGCGTCGAATAGTTGCCGTCCAGGTTCTTCACGAGGGCAAACGAAGTGGCTTTCTCGTAGAACTTCTCATCGGTCAACATACCGAACTGGATGAACATCTTGATATCATCCCATTTCTTGGCAAAATCATCCTTGTCGGCTTTGTAGAGTTCCGCCAGTTTGTCCGCTACTTTCTTGGTGATGTAACCGCTGATTTTCTTGACATTATTATCGCTCTGTAAGTAAGAACGACTCACATTCAACGGGATATCCGGACTATCGATAACACCGTGCAGCAGGGTCAGATACTCCGGCACGATATTCTCCACTTCGTCGGTCACATAGACCTGGTTGCAGTACAACTGAATCTTATTGCGGTGTACATCCAGGTTGCTCTTGATCTTCGGGAAGTACAGGATACCGGTGAGGTTGAACGGATAGTCCACATTCAGGTGAATATGGAAGAGGGGTTCATCGAACTGCATGGGATACAACTCATGGTAAAACGTCTTGTAATCCTCTTCCGTCAAGTCTGCAGGTTTACGCGTCCAGGCAGGGTTAATATCATTAATGATATTCTCTTCGTCCAACTCCACTTCCTTACCGTCTTTCCATTCTTTCTTCTTACCGAAAGCAATCTCCACCGGCAGGAACTTGCAGTATTTCTTCAAGAGTCCTTCGATCGTCGCATCCTCAAGATACTGACTGAACTCATCATCGATGTGCAGCACGATATCGGTGCCTCGCTCCGACTTGATGGTGTCCTCCATCGTGTACTCGGGCGAACCCTCGCAACTCCAATGAACAGCTTTCGCATCCTCTTTATACGATTGGCTGAAGATCTCCACTTTCTTCGATACCATGAAAGCGGAATAGAAACCGAGACCGAAATGTCCGATGATAGCTTCTGCTTTGTCTTTGTATTGGTTGAGGAACTCCTCCGCACCGGAGAACGCGATCTGGTTGATGTATTTATCCACTTCTTCGGCAGTCATACCGATACCGTGGTCGGAGACGGTCAAGGTCTTTTTCTTCTTATCGATGGTCACGCGTACACGGGTGTCACCCAACTCACCCTTCACTTCACCTACCGAAGACAAAGTCTTCAACTTGCTCGTTGCATCCACCGCATTCGAGATCAACTCTCTTAAGAAGATCTCATGATCCGAATACAAAAATTTCTTAATAACGGGGAAGATGTTATCTGATGTTACCCCAATATTTCCTTTACTCATATCTAAATATTTTTAATAATCATCATTTAGCGAAGCGGCTCATTCAGGCAAAGCCGACTCATTTCATCATTCTCAAATCCCGTGCCAAGCACAAAATACTGACAAAATGGCAGAAAATTTGCACAAGTCAAAAAAAAGCAGTACCTTTGCAGCGCAAATAAAAAAAAATCATTTATGCGGAAGTTCACCTTATTCATTTTAGCGCTCGCATGCCTCTGTACGCAGGCGCAGACACGCTATGTAGGCGGAGACATCTCGATGTTACCCAAATACGAGCAGTATAACAAGGCCTATAAAGATATCAACGGCAAGAAGATTACGGACCTCATTCCTTGGTTCATGTCCGACTGCGGTTGGAATACTTTCCGCGTGCGTATCTTCGTACACCCGGCTCAAAAAGCACCTGATTATAAGAGTACGGATTTGGCGGTTTGTCAGGACCTGGAATATGTGACGGCTTTGGGTAAGCGCATCAAAGATGCGGGAGCCTATTTCTTGTTGGATTTTCATTACTCGGATAGTTGGGTAGATGCCAGTCATATCCAAGCCCCTGCGGCCTGGAAAGGTGCTTCGGATGAGGTAATGGCGGACAGTGTAGGTCGCTATACCCGCGAAGTACTGACGGCTCTCAATGCTGCCGGTGCTACGCCGGACTTGGTGCAAGTAGGAAACGAGATCATGTACGGCCTATGTGATCGTCGCGTACACCCGTATGACTATACCACTGATAAATGGAGCGCTTATACGATGTTGCTGCGGGCCGGCTGTAACGCCGTTCGCGAACTCTGTCCGAACGCGCAGATCATCATTCATACCGACCGGCCTTGCGATAAAAACTATAACCGGTATTACTATACCAAACTCATCAATTACGATGTCGATTTTGATATCATCGGTCTCAGTTATTATCCTTTCTGGCATGCCTATATGACGCCTACAGAAACCAACACCGGTGCAGAGGTGCTCCAACCCCTGATCAACGCTATTAACAAACTGGCTACGGATTTTCCGACCAAACAGGTACAGATTGTCGAGTTTGCGTATAACTTCCAGTACTGGCCTACTTCCGGTGTTAAGTATGACACCCGTCCCGTATGGCCGTGCACTGGCATTAATGACCATAACATTACGGTAGGTACGAAAGGACAGTTTAACTTCGTCAAGGATTTTGTGGATAACTTAAAACCGCTCACGAACCTGAACGGTATCAATTACTGGTTTCCTGAAGAAGCGGGAACGGGTGACGGCGCCAACGAAGGTAAGATCATGGCAGGATACCTGAACCGCGGTTTTTGGAATCCTACCGCCGGTTCGAGTGGACACAGTATTCTCAAAGTAGGTGCAGCTTCGTTGGGTCAATGCGCACCGTATTACATGCGTAATTTCTTGAACGGTTCAGGAACAGGAATAGAGGCTCTCACGCTCCAGTCTGATATACCGACCCGAAAGATTCTGAAAGAAGGTCAGCTTCTAATACTTCGTTCCGACGGCTCTCTTTTCGCTCCTGACGGTAGCCGGCGATAAGGAACATCAGTACGGCCAATGCGAAATATCCGGCCGTCAATATCCATAATGCGATATACTCCGTGCGTGTCTGCCAAAGGGTAGCACCCATGGAGTTGATATGTATAAACCCGTTCGCCGCCCAGGTGTACGGGATGAACCATGATGCCACACGCCATCCTACCGGGATCATCTCCTTCGGCCAGGATATACCGGCGATGAAAAGGAACACCAGCGAAGTCGAGATCAGCAGTACAAAACCTGCTTCACGGTTACGGATGAAGAATCCCACGCAAATCGACATGAAGATGACCGACAGGATGAAGGGCACATTAAAACGCAATATATCAATGATCGAACCCACATGCGGCAGGTCGAACAAACCCGGCAGGAAACCCAACAGAATAGCCGCCAAAGCATAGTAAATCAAGAAATACGCGGCACCGCGACCGAAGATCGTTCGGAATGCTGAATAACCGCGTTTACGACCCGGCAGACGATACAACTCCTTGCGTTCCTCACGCACCGTTCCCGCTAACATACAGATACCGAAGAAAAGCGTTTGATGGAGTACCATCACCAGTACCGCCGGGATCAAGAATGAACCATATCCGCCGGTAGGACTGAAGAGCGTTGTCTCCGTATAAGGAGACGCTTGCACCAGTTCCCACGAGAACTCATCGCTGTATCCCATCTTCTCATAGCGGTCGATCTGGATATTGCGCATCGACTCCAGCATCACCATGTTACAACTGAGGTAGATTCCCTTCATGTAGAGGAAAGACGACATGTCGCAATAAAGCGATATATGCGCCTGACCTAACGGGTCCGCCAGTTGCTTGGCATAATCACGCGGGAAATAGATGATACCATGCACTTTCTGATCGCGCAACAACTCCTCTGCATCTTCCATCGAAGCACAGGTGTAGGCCAACTTAATATCCGGCGCAGCGTTCCATTTATGCAAGAACTCCCTACTCTCCGGACTGTTACTCAGGTCCACTACCGCTACCGGTATATCCGTGATCTGCTCATTCCAGTACATCGCTTTGTACAGGAAGGGATACACCAAGGTCGCCACAAAGAATATGATGATCACTCCCGGATCATGGAAGATACGGTAGAGCTCATTCGCAAAGATCGAACCCGATTCTTTTAATTGCAACCAATGTAGATATAGATAGCGCCACATAGACGAGTTTTATTTAAGCCTGTAATTCTGATGGATTAATGCATGGTGCAGACGAGGTGCTACAGCCAAGGCAGGGATCATAAACGCCGCCAAAGCCAAGGCATGCGGGGTACTGTTGATAGGCGGTGCACCCAAGAGCGCCTCGTTCACATAAATAAGGTAATAATGCCGTAGCGGTTCCAAGTAACTCAGGGCTCTGACGAAAGGCAGCATCGCCATGTTCGGATAGGTGAAACCCGACAGCGAGAAACCCAACATCGCGTACAGCGCACCTACCGACAGCGAGTCACGCAAGATAGGGATACAACCGATGATGACAATACCCATGATCTCCATCGCCATGATAAAGAGCAGCAGGCCCAACAGCAGACGCGTATGACTGCCCTGCACCGGAAAATCCGCGATGTTATACAAGATGATATGACAGGCGATGCCCAAGGCCTGATAAATGATCGTATAAGGTATCAACTTACCGATCATCGCTACCGTATAGTTATCGCCCGCTATCTTCAACCATTCTCTCGAAGTGCGGTTCTTGAGTTCCGAACCGATCGAATAGATGGTCAGCATCAAGGCTATCAGACCGATGATACCCGGCATGATGGTACTCACCAGATAGATCGTGTAGTTGCCCCAGGGGTTCGACAGCATATGTCCTTCTATCTTGACGGGTTGGATACGCTTGAGGATCACATCGTCCGGCATGCCTTTCTTACGCAGCACCTCGCGTTGGAAAGCACCGCTCACAAGGTTAGCCACCGTGATCATCTGTTTGTACGCCGTGTTACCGCCAAGCGTATAGGCATTGGTGATATAGAAGTCCATGCGGGGACGCTTGAAGGATGCGATATCGCGGTAGAAACCTTCGGGTACGATGAAGATACCGTATATCTTACCCTGCTGCATCGCCTCGCGCGCTTCGGGGAAGGAATTGGTGATGATCTTCACATCTACGGAAGGAGTCGCCTGCATCTCATGAATCAGACGACGGGAGATAGTGGTCTGGTCCAGATCCACTACCGCTACCGGCATATCCTCCGCCACACCGCCTTCCATCAGCGTCATGAAGAAGAACATCGATACCATCACCGCGCCAACCGACGAAGTGAGATACAGCGGACGGGAGAGGATCAACTTCACCTCCCGAATCAGCACATTCCAAATATTAATGAAGATCTCCTTCAACTTTCTACTTTCTACTTTCTACTTTCTACTTTCTACTTTCAATCCCTCATCACGATCGCCGTCATACCCGGACGGATACCGTCAATCGGGGTCATCGGACGACATTTGACATCGAAGGTACGGACATCATATCCGCCGTTCTGACGGGTGGTACGCCAGGTGGCATAGGTTCCCATCGCTTTGACATGGGTCACCACCACGGGGAAGCGTTTGTCTTCTCCCAGCCCAGGAATCTTGATCGTCACCTGTTGGCCTTGCTGGAAATACGGCAGCATATCTTCGCGCACGGAGAACGTGAACCATATATCCGTCAGGTCCACGATGGACATGATCGGACTTCCTTGTCCTACCAGTTCACCCACTTTGGGGAAAGTCTCACTCACCTCGCCGTCGCAGGGAGATAACAGATACCGCTCTGCTTCCGCCGCAGCTACTTCTTTGAGGATACCGTCCACACGGGCTACCTGTGCCTGTGCCGCCGCTTTGTCTTCTTCGCGGGCACCGGCCAACGCCATGTCATACTGACTCTTGGCAGCCTTGACCGTAGCCGCAGCGGCTTTGTACTGGGCCTCCACCTCATCGCGTTTCTGCGCAGAGACAACACCCTTGTCGTACAGACGCTGTACGCGTTCGAAACTCTTGCGGTAGATCTCTTCACCTGCCAGCGCTTTCTGATACAACTCATACGCACCCTCTATCTGCTGGGGTTGCGCACCGTTCTTGGCTTTCTGATTCACCGCTTCCGCCATCTCGCGGGCTGCCAAAGCCTGTGCTTTCTTGGCTTCTACTTCGGGCGAATAGATGATGACAACGGTATCACCTTTGCGTACCTGTTCACCCTCTTCGAAGAGGTACATCTCGATACGACCGGGCACTTTACCCGATACACGGTACTCGGTAGCTTCCGCCTCACCCTGGATGAGCGTAGCATCCGGTTTGAGGGCTAACACACCTACCAACGCCACGATGATAATAACTACCAACAGGGCGATGATACCTAACAACAAACTTCCTTCTTTTTCCTTTTTCATATCGTTGCTTATAATGTTCTTAAGTATTTGCGTAACTTGGTCTCCGTGGTCTTGGCTTCCACTTCGGCATCGATCACATCGCCTGCGGCAGCGAGCCATGCGGTCTGCGCCATCATCAGGTCGGAGGCCGTGATCATACCGGCTTCATATGACTCCTGCGCCATACGGAGCACCTCCGCAGCATTCTTCTCCGTTAACCGTGCCCAAACGATCTTCTGCTGCGCTTCCATCAGTTTTTGGTTAACCTGCGTGGTCTGCAGCGTCAATAACTCACGCGTCTCTTCGGTCTTCAGTTCTGCCATCTTAGCGGCATGCTTGGCCGCTTTGTAACGCAGGATAGCATCGGCATGCGCGATCGGCATATTCAGTACCACACCGGCATTGAAGAAACCCTGTCCGGACCAGTCATTGCGAATACCGTTCTCCACATGCGGGTTGGTGTAGATATAATTGGCAGCCGCGATGATATTGGGTTGCAGACCGGCTGACGCCAACTTGGCGGAGTTCTTGGCTATCTTCTCCACCTCTTCCACCAGTTGCATCTCGCTGCGACCGTTCACGGCAGCAGTAGCTAACATATGATCGACCGGCAACTGGGTATCACTCAAACCGGTGTCATCCAACTCAAACACCTCCATCAGCGGTAAACCGCATACCTGCGCCAGCGCCATACGGGAGAGCGTCAGACCGTTATCGGCTTGTAAGCGCTTCACTTCCGCTTCGCCTTTCTTGGTCATCACTTTGAGCAGGTCGGCTTGCGTCGCCATTCCTTCGTTCACCGCTTCGGTGACGTCGTTCTCGAGTTGGGTGAGCAACTGGTAATATTGCTCTGCCAGCGCTTTCTTATGCGCCACAGACACCACGCGCCAGTATGCCTCATCTACATTGTAGATGATATCGTCATGTTTGGCGTTCGCGCGGATAGCCGCCAAGTGCTCCAGCGATTTCGAGATCTTGTACATATTACTCAACCTACCGCCCGTGTAGATGGGTTGAACCACGCCCACTTGGGCTACCACCACATGCTGCACATCAACCGTCAGCAGGTCGTATAACTTACCGTAGGCATCGGATATACCTTGTCCCGCCGCATTGGATATCGAGGTGAAAGGTGCCTCCAAGGGTGTACCTTGCACCAACGCGCCGATCTCGGAAACGATACTCTGGTCGCTCCATTGGAAAGCCGTCGTACCGTTACCTACCGAAGCCGTACCGAACGGGAACGTGTGCTGGTCCGCGGCGAGGTGGATATTACGGGAGTTCCACATATATCCGCCGTTCGCGCTCACGCGGGGAAACATCATCGCCAAGGCTGCCTGACGATTATACTTTGCCGCTAACTGCGACTCCTCCTGTACACGCGCAGAGGCACTGTTCTGCAACGCTAAGTCGCGACAGTGCTGCAGCGTATAACGCAAGGTATCGCCGGCACTTACGCCCAGCGATACACAGCAAAAAATCAAAAAGAATACACTTTTTTTAATCATCTCTATCTCCTTAACAACTCTCAAACTGACGCAGGAAACGCACGTCGTTCTCCGAGAACAGACGCAGGTCTTTCACACGATATTTGAGGTTCGTTATTCGTTCCACACCCATACCGAAGGCGTAACCGCTATAGACCTTGCTATCGATACCGCAAGCCTCCAGCACGTTCGGATCCACCATACCGCAGCCCAGGATCTCTACCCATCCTGTTCCCTTACAGAACGAGCAACCCGTACCGCCGCATATGTTACAACTGATATCCATCTCTGCGCTGGGCTCCGTGAAGGGGAAATAAGACGGACGCAGACGGATCTTGGTCTCCGGACCGAACATCTCCTTGCTGAAGTACAGCAGCGCCTCGCGCAGGTCCGCGAATGATACATTCTTATCAATATACAGACCCTCCACCTGATGGAAGAAACAGTGCGCACGGGCAGAGATAGCCTCGTTGCGGTAAACACGTCCCGGACAAAGCACACGGATCGGCGGTTTCTGACTCGTCATCACACGCGTCTGTACGGACGAAGTATGCGAACGAAGCAAGACGTCCGTCGGTTTCTGCACACCGATCTCTTTCTCCACGAAGAACGTATCCTGCATGTCACGTGCCGGGTGCTCGGGAGCAAAGTTCAACATACCGTACACATGCTTGTCGTCCTCCACCTCGGGACCCTGGGCGATCGTGAAACCGATACGGGAGAAGATATCCTCTATCTCTTCGCGAACCAGCGACAGCGGGTGACGGGTACCTAACGCAATCGGATCCGGCGTGCGGGTCAAATCCAAACGGTCCGCCTCGGCTTGCTTGGCCTCAAACTGCTCCTTCAACTCGTTGATCTTACCTTCCGCGGTCTGACGCAACTGGTTCAGCAACTGACCCAACTCACGTTTCTGGTCAGCCGGCACCTCGCGAAACTCATTGAAGAGCGCCGTGATCTCACCTTTCTTACTGAGGTACTTGATACGCAGCGCCTCCAGTTCCTCCGCGTTCGCCGCTTTGAGGTCTTGCACCTGCGTCATCAGTGTCTGTATTGTATCTTTTAATGCCATAATCGGTATTGTTTTTCAAAAAAGCGTGCAAAGGTACTACATTTTTTTGATATATGCAAGCGCACGCGCATTTTTTCCCTATTTTCTTAAAAAATGCTAACTTTATTTGCATATTCCAAATATTTTTTGTACCTTTGCAGCCGCAAACAATGTCAAACCATCTCAAACTACATCAAACAATGAAAAAATTTCTTTCCCTTTTTATCGGCTGCTTGGCAGCACTTGTTATCGCTGTTTCCTTCAGCGCTTGTAACCCCAAAGACAAGAACAATGCTTCCGTTGAAGATGCATTGATCGGTACATGGCAATGGGTGTACTCGCAGTATAATTTATCCTATGTACTGACCGTTAATTCCACCCACACAGGTAGCATTGTGGGGACCTATGTTTCCGGAGGAAACGCAGGACAGGCCAACTTCATTTGGTCGATGGTCAGCGAGGATGTCGTTATGTTATCTATTACAAGCGGTCAACTGCCCGGTTTGGATGATTTAGGTAACACGCTCACCATGAAAGTAACCTTCCCGGGATCGAATATGCTCCTCTTCACTCTTAATACGCCGCCCTATACCTCCTTTGGTCCGTTTATCAAAACATCCGGACCGACTCAACAAGGCAATCAACCTCAACAAGGTGACCAACCGGGTTCGGAAATGGCGATTACGATGGCTAATCTGGCAGGCAATTGGATTTTGGTAGCAGGCCGTTCGTCCTCTGAACCCTCTTTCAGTCCTTGGACCGATGAGACAACAACACTCAACTTGACAAGCACCGGTTTATACACTACAACAGGAGCCTTCTCGCCGTCGGACGAACCTCTTTCCGGCACATATACCTTATTCGATAATGTAGTATTGGCTTATAGCGAAGGCATGTCCACTCCTTCGCTCTATATCACCATCGTTTCGCTGACCAGTAACGAATTGATCCTGCAAATGGAAGGAAAATATTACTACAAATTTAACAGAATAGGTTAATAATAGTGACTCGCAGCTAACTGTTGCTGTAGAATTTTCTAGCAAGAATGATGATCACTACATGATTTCCGTTTTATCGGAGACGACCATGAAATGGCAAAATATAGGTTTTGAGAACGGAAAAGTCGTTATTCAGAGCGGCTACGCCATCTTCTCCAGAAGAAACGATATCAACTAAGAACTTTGTAGAATATCCAGGCGAAGTATATTCTCTCTAAGGACTAAGCTCATCGCAGCTTAGCCCTTAGAGAGTTTATCCGCTATCGGAGGATTATTCTGTCACCTCGCGGACAGGACGGATGGAACAATAAGAAGAGGGTATGTATATGGCAGAACTATTCATAGTCTCAAGGTCTACCTTATTTTTTATGAAATCGAACGCGTGTGCGAAAGCATTGCTATTTTCATGTATTGTTGAACTCCAATACCAACCGATTGAATTTGCAACACCTTCGTAAGATTTCGCAGCAGGCAGGAACACGGCACCGGAGAACTCTAAGGTTGACCATTGTGTGGCATTGTATGTATTTACCGCATATCCGTCAAAATTGTCATTCGAATGTATATATTCCTCATCCTGCTCATCCCAATTCATTCCCATATCTACAGAAAAGGTCATATCGATACCTTCCGGTTTCAGCCAGTTGTCCGGCAGAAGAATCAAACCATGCACATCATTCACCGTCGCATGCGCAAAGAGATGCTCCGCATTGGGACGATCTTTCAACACATACCACCATTCATCCCTGGAAAGCACAGAGAAAGGAGATGGACACTTAGTTGGGGTATCCCATTTGAACAAATCGATTGGATCGTTGGATGAAGAACCGTTATAACCCCATTGATTTTCAAAGAAACCAAATGTTCCATTCTTTTTCTGTAAATTACCCTGGCTAAAGCGCACTTTCTTGCCGTTCTCATCTACTGTAAACTCACCGTTCAAAGTATATTCCGGCATAGTCTGGTAGATGACATATTCCGGAGTACCGACCATCTTGCCCTTGTGTGTTACCGGATCTTCTTCCACATAGCAAGCATAGAGAATATATTTAGTATCCGGAGACGCAGACGCCCCCTGGTGACTCTCTAGCGATTCTCCCTTGAGGATACCTTTCAGACTTTCAAAAGAGCCGGAAGCTAAAGATGCTTCAATCTTTGATTGAATCTCGTCTTCATGACAATTTTCATATGTCCAACCATTCCAAATATAATACGCATTGGGATTGGTAGGCGTAATTACATAGTGCCTTTTGGTAGAAAGCGTTTGAACCTCGAATGTAAAGCCTTTTACTTCCGGTTCATTGCCGCCACAGGCAGCAAAACTGATCATGATTGCCACGAAGGCAAAGAAAGATACGATTTTTTTCATTGTTTGATATTATTTATCGTCATAATGACCTAACATTTGAAGTATGTTTACCTGAACAATAGATTCATAAACAGAGTAAACCACTCTATCCTTGCCGGATAAGCGCCGAGAATATGTATTCTCTTTATATTTGAGGCGTTCAGGATTGCCTATTCCGGTCAAAGGATGCTCTGATAATTCCTCCAGGATAGTACGGAGCTTCTTTATACGGGCTTGGTCTCCGGACTTCTTAATCCTTTCTAAATCTGCAAGGGCACGAGGTGCGAAAGTCAACGTGTATCTCATACGAAAAGTGCGTCTAATTCTTGTTTGCTGTTAACCCGTAGACCTTTTCCGTTAGCTATATCTCGTTCCGCTTTTTCCAGATCATGATAGAATTGCTCACTTTGGTAGTAATCAACAGGGGCTTCCTTGCGATGTCTATCAGACCGCTTGGTAGCAATATGCCAACCCATATTACCGGATAAGCGCCGTAAAAATGCAGCATCTGCCAGAGGTAATGTAACCTGTAAAGTTCTCATAGTTGCTTCCATACTTTTACCCTTTCATTAAAAATTTGGCTGCAAAGGTACAACAAATTTTTCAAATATGCAAATAAAGTTAGCATTTTTTAAGAAAATGAGGAAAAAATGTGCGTGCGCTTGCATATATCAAAAAATTGTAGTAATTTTGCACGCTTTTTCGTGTGTATAAGCGCACAAGCATGCTCGTATGATAGAATATATCAAAGGAATATTGACGGAATTGAACCCGACGGAGGCGGTGATAGAGGCAGCCGGCGTGGGGTACGGTATAGCCATTACGCTGCCTACCTACTCTGCCCTGATTGATCAGGAAGGTAAGGAAGCAAAGTTATTCATCACGGAGATTATCCGTGAAGATGTACACGAAGTGTACGGATTCTATGAGCGCAAAGAGCGGCAGTTATTTGAGATGCTGATGACGGTAAGCGGCGTAGGTGCTGCGACAGCCCGGATGATCATGAGTGCGTTCTCGGCGGACGAACTGCGTATACTCATCGCTACCGGTAACTCCAAAGGTATGGCAAAGGTGAAGGGCTTAGGTCCGAAGACGGCACAACGCATCATCGTGGACCTGAAGGACAAAGCCATCAAACTGGACTTGGGTGGCGATCCGACGGAGCTCTTTAATGGTGACGCTGCGCTTAATGATGAAATGATGAATGGTGTACGCGCAGAGGCGATCAGTGCGCTGACTATGCTTGGTTTTGCGGCTAATGCCAGCGGTAAAGCCGTAGATAAGATCCTGAAAGCCGAACCGACACTGACCGTAGAAGCGGTGATTCGCAAAGCGTTAACAATGCTTTAAGAGACCGCTTTGCTAAAAGACATAAGACCGCTTCGCTAAAAGATAAAAGACTATTTTGATTAAACGATATCTTCATATACTTCTGTTGCTTGTGATGCTGCCGATGATGGCGGTAGCACAGGATGTGCCTGCTAATGCCGAGACAGCGCCGGTGCGGACGAAGCCGAAGACGCTGAAGGAACTCATAGCGGAAGAGAAAGCGCTCAAAGCGGCGGAGAAGAAAGCGAAAGAGGAAGAAGCGGCACGGCAGGCAGAGGAGAAGAAACGTCAGGCAGAGGAAAAAGCCAAACGCGAAGCTGCCAAAGAAGAGCGTCGCAAAGCCATCGAAGCCGGTGAGGAAGTGGCGCCGGAGAGCGTAGCTGACTGGACGACCACTACGGACAGTGCCATCTGGGCGCCGACGCAGGTACGCCAATTAGGCGCGCAGAACTACGGCGAGTTGACCAATCCCGTCTCTTCGCTTGATCTCAAAGATCCGGATAATGTCACTACCGCTGTGGAGTACCAACCCGAGACAGGTATGTATGTCATCCGTACGCGCATGGGTAATACGGAGTTGACGACACCGTACCTGCTGACCCAAGAGGAATACAACCAATATGCGGAGCGACAGATCATGCACCGCTACTGGCAGCAGAAAATAGGCGAGGTAGAGCATAACAACGAGAAGAAATTCGATATCACCGACATGAAGTTTAACATCGGTCCGGCGGACAAAGTGTTCGGTCCGGGTGGTGTACAACTCAAGATGCAGGGAAGTGCGGACCTCATGTTCGGTTTCAAGCACCAATACATTGCCAATCCGTCTCTTACCCCTCGTGCGCGAAACAATAATATCTTCGACTTCGATGAGAAGATCCAGGCGAGCGTGCAAGGTAAGGTGGGTAGCAAACTCAATTTCAACCTCTCTTATAACACCGAGGCCTCGTTTGCGTTT
>Ga0247611_10007027_pt1 | contig 14280 bp, 10 predicted proteins | sample 177DNAGHGhighgp2_FD_192422 | JGI IMG/M metagenome (GOLD analysis project Ga0247611, IMG submission 192422) | Sheep rumen microbial communities from Palmerston North, Manawatu-Wanganui, New Zealand - 1770 DNA GHGhigh gp2 | ecosystem: Host-associated > Mammals > Digestive system > Stomach > Rumen...
CGATAATACAAATGCTGAAATGGTAACCATGTTAGCTGTAATACCAATTTTCACCAAAAAATTTACCAATGGTCTTAAAATATCTGAAAATTTACTTTTTAATTGATATACCGAAATCATACATTCTCCTTTACAATTCTTCTCTTTTTTTATGTTCTTCTTTTAATTTTTCAACTTCATTCTTTATTCTTTCTGTAAACACTTTTGTTGGAGTATCATCATAATAAACAGGTTCAGAAATATAAACATCAGCAATAAACGGAACCCATAACAATGCCCCTTTCGGCAAAATTCTGTCAGGACCGTTTATGTATACAGGGACAATCGGAACCGTCGGATTCATTTTTGCAATATGTGCTACACCTGATTTAAAGTTTTTAATTTGGTTATCTTCACCACGAGTACCTTCCGGATATATTATTATAGATTCACCACCACGCAAAGCATCATTAATATCCTTAAACAATTCTTCTTCCGAAGCTTTTCTCACTTTTCTTGAAAGAGGAATTATGCCCAATAGAGTTTTAAATATAAAAGCCTTTAATTTTGTATTACAAAAATAATCCGCAGCTGCAACAGGATGAATTTTTAAAATCTGCGAGCAGGTAAAAAGACATAATAACAATAATGTATCTACATGACTGTTGTGATTTGCCACGATTATACAAGGCTCTTTTATAATTTTGTGCAAATGTTCAATCCCTGTAACATTAACACCCAAGCCCAAATAGACAAACGGCTTAACTATAAAAAAGAAAAATAAATATCTTAAAAATTTCCCAAACATAACTACCTCGGTATTATAATTGTATTAGTGTAAGCTATAAAGTGATAAAACAACGGTGCCGTGAAGATTAGACTATCAAGTCTGTCCAAAACTCCGCCATGTCCCGGAATTAACATACTTGTATCTTTAACCCCAAAATCACGTTTAACTGCAGACATTGTAACATCGCCAAAAAATCCGGCAACAGCCAAGGCTGCACCGACAAATATTGATTGCTTTAAAGTTAATGGAGTTAAATAAGGTGCCATTAATACCGCAATTATTGTTGAACCTATTACCCCGCCTAAAAATCCTTCCCAAGTTTTGTTAGGACTGACTTTAGGGATAATTTTATGTTTGCCGAAGGCTTTTCCGCAAAACATTTGCATAAAATCATTTAACACCGTAAATATCAATATAAATGCCAATAATCCGACACCTCCTGCAACAGGATTATACTGAGTCGGAATTATCAATATCAAAGCTAAATAACCTATGGCATATACTGTAGTCATCATTCCCCAATGAATAACCGCCAAAGATTTTAAAAACCCCTGAGTATTGCTTGCAATAACCATACGTATTGCCATTATTAAAAACATGTACAGAGGAATGAATAAATAGAACATTGTTACCCAATGAGTATAAATAAAATAAAATTGTACAGGGATAGCCAAATATGCCCATAATAAAACATTTCTATCAGTACGCCTTGTCGGAACAAGTGATAAAAACTCTTTTAAACATAAATAACTTATTAATATCGTTGCGCCAAATGCAACGTACATATTAGACGTAAAGCCTAAAGTGAAAAATATTACAATAAAAAGAAAAGATCTTGCCCTTATCAAATAATTTTCAACGTCCTTGTGAAAGAAGAATTTCACAATATTCAATAATCCCATGCCTGCAATTAATATGGCAAATACTGCAACAATCGTGATTTTTACATTGTGCATAATAACAATATGTTCCACTATCCTTCTCCTATATAATGTAACAATAATATTCTAAATAATTTTAGAAAGTTTTTAAATACTTTATATACTTGATTTTAATTTCTACAGTGAACAATAAACCGTGAATAATTCGGTAAAGTTTATGTATTTTTAATTCTCAATCCTCAAAATACAAAAATAACTTCTTTTATATAAGAATCATTCACAGTTACTTGTTAACTGTTTATAGCAATTAGTGTTTCATCTTAGCACTACTGCTGACTTTTTCAACAGCCTTCTTCATTTCATCTCTGCGTTTAATTTCAAATGAAGTTAAGACTTTACGTTTGATTTCAGTATTATTATCTTTTTGTTGTACTTTTTCACCGTAGGTAAGTATGCTTGATTTAGCGGCTTCAACAGACCTTGTATTCAAGGTATCCTGAGCATTATTATTAGCAAGGGTTTGAGTAGCCTCAACCTTAAGAATTTCTTCACTGATAGACTGTATATTTTCACTGATGGCATTTGACATATCCTGTTCGGCAATTTCCGCAGTAAGTCCGTCAGTTGCCATATTATTAGAAGAAACTTCTTCTTCCATAATACCCGGAGCAGCCATATCGCTATACCTTGCAGTTTGTTTTGAATCAAGTTCTTCAACTGTTTCTTCGTACATTTCATCGTAAGATTCGTCATCAATATCTTCAGATACAAACAATTCGTTGCTGTGTCCGATTTCGTTCTTTGTTTCGTTCTTTTCAAGTTCACTTGTTGAATTATTGATAACGCCTTTTCCGACTTCTTCTGCATTTTCTGCCTGTCTGTAAGCCTTTGCTTCAGAATCAGATGAATTATTAACATTACGTGTAATCTTATTAAGTTCGTTAGAATTATCGGAAGATTTAGATTGAACAGGCATATTTGCTGTCGTTGTAACAGAACTCATATTTCTGTCTGACAAACTGCCAAGAGCAATTAATTTATCATTGATATCATTATTAACACTTTGTGCATCATCTCTCGTTTCTGCTAATTTGTTCAAATCTTGTTCTGTTTCATTTACATTATTATTTCTTGTCAAAGAACCGCCCTGACCGGAGATTGCAGCACCACCGTCAGCATTGATAACAAAATCTGTTTCACCAATGCTTGTTGTCGTATTCTTAGCTTCAATACCGGCAGTATTGTATTTCAAAGCCTTCTGACGTAATACTTCTAACTCATTTGCACTTGAAGTTATACTTGTTTCAACATTACTGAATGAAGCATCTCTCAGAGTTGCATCTCTGTTAGTTGTAATACCTCTTGCCTCCGGATTAGAATCTGTTTCCTCAAATACTTTTGCCATATCTTTTCTCTGAACTTCGCTTGCTTTAGTAAGTTGTTCAGGAGTTTTTGGTTCTGTTTCAGGGATTCCGTCTTCATCAACCTGAGCAATAGGTACTGAAACAGGTTCTTCAGACTTATTATCCTGAGTTCCTTTTGCATATTTATCAGAAATAGCTTGCTCTGCTTCAATACTTTCTTGTTCTTTGATATCCCTTGCAACAACAGGTTCTTCTCTATTTGCAGAAGCATCTTTATCGACTTCATCAGAAGATTTTGCTGATGCAATTTCTTGTTTGCTTCCGGAAACATCAGAAGTATTATCTGTTTCAACATCAATATTACTTTCATTTTCAGCAGCCGAATTTGTTGAAATTGTACTTGCAATACGACTATCTTTAGCTTCGACTTTACTATTTGCATTTAATACAGGTTCTTCAGTTTCTTCCGCTTTTTCAGATTCTGTTTCTTCCTGAGTTTCTGCTGTTTCAGGTTTAATTTCTTCTGCATCAGCAGATTGTTCGTCGGATTTAACTTCTTGAGGTTTTTCGTTTTGAGGTTTAACTTCATTAGCTTTGGCTTCGTTATCCTCTTGAGCGACAGCATTTTCATTATCTTGATTTTCAGAAATTTCTTCTTCGTTTTCATTTACAGGTTCTTGCTGGTCTTCATTTACTTTTGCCACAGGTACTAAATCTGCTACCTCAGCTCCTTGAATACTACCTATTAGTTCCGTACTCTCAACATCAACATTTGTTGCATCAACAGCGGTGTATTCAGATTGAACTAATGACAAATGCAACTCTCCGCTCAAATTAGTTGAATATGTACTTAAATCACCACTATATGTTGAATACATTAAACTTGAAAAATCCCTGCTTACATTACTCAAACCTGCACCACATATGTATTTGGAATTGTATTTTTCGCTATTAATATGTTTTTTTGCAGTGTCATTAATTTTTGATTCAAGTACCTGATTATATTCAATACTCTTATTCGTAGTATTTATTTCAGATTCTAAACTTGCAATTTCATCTTCAAGATTACCTGCACTTAAAATCAATTCTTTATTTTCATTATTAAGCATAGTATCTAGATGATTGTATTTTGACAGTTCGGTATCAGAAACTTCCTCACCGTTCTGGATTTTTTGACCTATTGCATTATATTCACTTTTATAACCATCCATTTTAATCTGTGCTTCCTGACGTTCAGTTTCAAGCATACGTTTCTTGGTTTCAATATTTTTGCTGTTTTCAGCAAGCTGTTCTTCACTGGTTTTTATAAATTGTTCCTGTTCTTCTGCTTTTGCAACATACTGCTGAATTGCTTCTTTATCCTGTTTATATGTACCGCTTGTATTATCATACTCAATAACTTCATCAATATTCTCAGCACTGGAAGTTTTGGCATCCTCTAATTTAGGGGCGACATCAGTATCCCCTGCCGCTTGAGAATATGCCCATTTCAAACAATCATCAGGAACATCAATGCCTTTTTTATACATTTCAATAATTTCTTCATAAGAATACTGCTTCCAATTAGCATCTCTCGGATCATTCATATCATGAGCACGATTTTCATTATGAGCTCTTATGTATGTTTGATTCCTCTTATTAAAAAGTCTTACAATATAATTTTCTATCTCTTCATCAGGTTTATCTGCCCATTCAGGCTGAGCTTTAAGTTCAGGTAAAAGCTCCTGTATTTTATAATAAAGGGTATCTTCCTTTGTAGTAGAAAGGAATAACTGTTTTGGGGTTAGAGGTACTCTGTATATCGGATATCTGTCAGACATGATATTTTCCTTTATTTTGTCATAACTATACATTGTTAATATCGGCAAATACAGGAAAATCTTTAGTAAAAATCGAATTATATTAAGCTTTTTTTACACAAAAAATTCCCATATAATTATGGGAATTTTTATAAACAATATTTTACCGGTATATTACATATGTTTTTCAATATTAGATATAATGGATGATTTTGGCATCAATCCTACAAGACGTTCTACAGCCTTACCATCCTTGAATACAAGTAAACTTGGTAAACCGCTTATAGCATAATCTTTAGCAGTTTTTAAATTTTCGTCTGTGTTAACTTTTACAAACTTAACCTTATCACCAAATTCTGTAGCAATTTCATCTAAAACAGGACCGAGTTTTCTGCATGGACCGCACCAAGTTGCCCAAAAATCAACCACAACAGGTTTATCACATTTTAAAACTTCCGCTTCAAATGTAGAATCATTAATTTCGACTGCATTAGACATGTTTAATCTCCTTTGTTAATTTTCATAACCTAATTATATCATGGAAAAATTTTTTGTGCTATCATCTTGTTAGAACACGATAGGATAATTACACATGGCTAGGAAAAAAGTAATAGAAATAATCTTGGATACAGAAACCACGGGCTTGGACTATACAAAAGAAAGAATGGTTGAGTTCGCTGCAGTAAGACTTGAAAACGGAAAAATAAAAGATGAGTTTCAAACATTAATTAATCCGGAACAACATATAAGGAAGTCAAGTATTGCAATTCATGGAATTACTCCGGAAATGGTAGAAGATGCTCCGACAGAAGCAGAAGCTATGCCTATGATAATGGATTTCATCAAAGATTATCCGATTGTTGCACACAATGCCATCTTTGATTATTCTTTTTTAAATGAAGCAAGTAAAAGAGTTTTCGGCAAAGAAATTGAAAACCCGAGAATTGATTCTCAGCAAATGTTTAAGGAAATTTATCCTGATTTGGAATCTCATGGCTTAGAAGCCTTGACTACAAAATTTGAAGTAGAATTAAACAATCATCACAGAGCAATGGCAGATACAATGGGATTGGCATTAGCTTATCCGAAACTCAAAAAACTGTATATTCAAAAATATGATTGGGAATCTAAACAACTAGAAAATATTGAATATTTATTTGAAAGATATTTACGAATTCAACAAACAGTAACAACACTTCAATCAGAATTGCAGGATTTGAAATCAGTTTTCAAACTTTATTTTGAACAGGGCGGGAAACCAATAGTTTCACCAAGCGGCGAAACTCTCGTTTATAATACAAAACAGACTTTTGGTTATGATTTTAACCAAATAAAAGAGGTATTGGAAGAAGTCGGAGCTTTTGAGAAAGCTGTAAAAATCAATACAGGTTTTGTGGACAGACTTGTCGGCGGCGGCAGATTGGATGAAGACAAAAGAGAAATCATTAAAGATGCCAGACAGGAAATAACAGAAACAAGAAATGTTCAAATTATTAAAGCCTGCAAATAATAATTTTATCAGACAATAGGAATAAGAGATAATGGCAAATAAATTATTAGAATTTTTTAAAGAGCCGCCTGCGGCACAACCGTTGACGGATGAAGCTGAAATAAAGAAAACCTATTCACATTTCAGATGGAGAATATTTTATTCAAGCTTTATTGCATACGTAGTATTTCACCTTTGCCGTAAGAATATCGCAGTAGCATTACCTTCTATGGGTGAGGCCCTTCATATGTCAAATACTGAACTTGGTTTGCTTGGTTCAACCTTATATGTAACCTACGGTATCGGGAAATTTGTAAACGGGGTGATTGCAGATAAAGCTAATGTAAGAACATTTTTGCCAACAGCTTTAATCCTGTCTGCGATATGTAATATATTCTTTGTACTGAGCGCAGTATTCATAACACCGGGACATGTAAGCTTTTTCGGATTACCTTCCGCTACAATTTTATTGTGGGTAATGGCATTTTTCTGGGGAGCTAACGGGTGGTTTCAGTCTTGCGGATTCCCGCCGGTTGCAAAAAGTTTATCTTATTGGTTCTCAAATTCCGAAAGAGGAACAAAGTGGTCAATTTGGTCTACTTCGCACCAAATAGGTGTATTTGCAGCAGTTGCCCTGTCGGGTTTTGCAATTGAAAAATTAGGCTGGATGGCTGCCTTTTATGTACCTGCAATTATATGTGCAATAACAGGGCTATGGTTATTTAACAGACTAAGAGATAAACCGCAAACACTCGGATTACCTGATATTGAAAAATATAACAATGAACCTGAAGCAAAAGCCGATGACGGAGAAGAAGACAACAGGACTTATTTTCAGGTATTCAAAGAAAATATATTATGCAATCCGATTATATGGATGTTGGCTATTGCATATATATTTGTTTATATCATAAGATTTGGTACGGAAGACTGGCTTGTAAAATATCTTGTTGAAGTTAAACATAATGCTTTAACTATTGCAAGTGCAAAATTAAGTACATTAGCACTTGTCGGTTCTGCCGGAGCTATTGCTGCAGGTATTATTTCCGACAGATTATTCAAAGGAAACAGAACTCCTGTTAATATTATATTTTTAATTATGCTAATCGTAAGTTTATACTTGTTTGCAACAAATCCGGCAGGCGGTGCAATACATGAAGCTCTTGATTATGTATATGCAGCTATGATAGGAGTGTTCACAGCAGGTCCGCAAATGTTAATCGGTGGTCTATGTGCTGTTGAAAGCAGTTCTAAAAAGGTAGCTTCCGCATCTATCGGATTTACCGGTATTTTCGGATATGTAGGTGCAGCTTTATCTGCAGCAGGTACAGGTTTTGTTGTTGATAAGTTCGGTTGGAAAGGCGCAATCGTATTTTGGATGATTTCGACAATGATTTGTGTCGGAATTTGTACAATACTTCTTATTTACGAAAAAAATAAAAAGAAAAAGAAATCATAATAAGGATAAAAAAGCGGGAATTAAAATCCCGCTTTTTTAATATCTATATAAAAAAAACGACTAAGTTTAGCTCTCAGTCGTTGGAAATTAATAGGAAAAAGGAAAAAGGAAAGGAAAATCTTTTTACTAAGCGTTGAAGGTTTTGAATGTATCCTGTGTATTCTTTTGAATAACCTTTTCAACTGCTTCTTTTTCTGTACTTATTGCTTTTTGTTCAGTATCAAGTTGTTTCAATCTCAATTCAAGATTTTTATCTTCTGCCTGAATAATTTCAATCTTAGCATTTATATTTTCTACAGCTTGGTCATATAAATATTTATCATATTCATATTGATTCATTGCATTTTTATGTGCTTCATTATCAGTTTGAGTTTCAGTAGTTAAAGCATAATCAACATAAACTACAGAACCATCATCTTTTTCTGTAGGTATACAAATTGTAATTAGTCTGCCTGAAGAATCTTTTTCTACTTTACAATCTTCAATACCTTTAAATTCTGCAATCTTTTGTTCACTGCCTATAGTGTAGCAATTAATATTTGATAATGATGCTAATGTTGCATCGTCATATGTTGCATTTTTCAAATCTCTTAATGAATAGAAATAAGGTTTTTTAGTACCGGTAGTAGTATCAGTAACATATCTTACCTGCCAATCACTATCACCATATTTTTGTTTTAATAATTCAGCCCAAGCAGCTTCTTCTCTCAACATAGCTCTGATTTCAGATGGAGTCATTCCTGCAAAAGGTGAATCTTCAGGGATATCTGTATATACTGTATGTTCATCAATTTCGGCTTGTGTTAAAGGCACTTTTTCGGTTGTTTCTTCATATCCGTTTTCTTTAACATAACCGAATTTACTGTTGCTATCCGGTAAAACTAATGTTGTAGCTTTTTCCGGATCTACTTCACTTTCGTCAAACAAACAAATTACCAAATCGTCTTCGGTAACACCAGGCATTGCAACTTTATTTTCATCTTCATCTAAATAGTAGAATGAACCATCAGCATTTTTGAATACCTCTTTAGAATCCTCCATTGATAAATCATCAGGAATATAGAAATATTCAAAATCATTTATTTCTGCTGCTGAAGATAAATCTCCAAAGGTTGGAGTAAGAACTTTCTTTTCATAATATAAATCAGGATCTGTACCCTGTATAGGATAAGTTACACCGTCAACTGTAATAGGTGTGTAAGTTGCAGTAGGTCCTTTGCCTAATTCTCTTAAATAAGTTGAACCAATCGCATATATATTGTTAACTGCATCATGTTGAGTTACAACACTTGTTGCTGCAGAAACCACTGCATAATCATCCTGCCATTTTGACAAATAGCTTACTGTGTATAAACCGTTTGATTGAGCAATCATTGATGTAATGGTATTAGTTAAAGCACCATCATTGAAGGTGTATATAGTTTTTGTGAAAGCATCAACAGAAGGAGGAGTAGGAACGGTCATGCCTAACAAATCATTATAGTAATTTGCAGATTGATTTGACAACAGTGTACGCTGTTGGTTAATTTGTTGTCCCTCAAACTCTACATTGTTCTGTCGAGCTGTGAGTCCTAAAAATCTTGCTTGAGATGCTGCCATTCCCATAATTAAATTTCCTTTCGTTGTTCCTTACCATGTTTTACGGCACATCAAAAGGTATTCTTTAATTTTTTATACGTTTTTGTTAACAAATGTTAACATTTTAATAATTGCTGAACGTCAACAACCGTCTTTAGCCTCAGGGCATATATATTATTAAATTCAAAATCTTTTAATTTAACAGCATCTTTTTCTGTTGTAATAACAGGGATATCAGTACATGGAATATCCTCTTTTTCATACTGATGATGATCATCAAAAGTCACTTTATTCAATATTTTGTAACCTTCTAAAAATTTAAAAAACTGTTCCGGCTGACCTATTGCAGACATTGCTATAACTTCCTGATTTACAGGGAGAACCTCACCTGATTTGATATTATAAACAATATCAGGTTCAGTTTTACATAAGCATGTTATTAGTTTAGTCTTGTCCGAAATACTGTTTGCGAACTTCATAGCAGCATCATGATTAACATTTTTACTCACAACTATAATTCTGTCAGCACGAGCTAACGACTTTGCGGTTTCTCTAAGTGGACCTGCCGGAAGCTGACAATTATTACCTAATTGTTTTTCTGAATCTATCAAAACAATATCCAAATCTCTATGCAGTTTTCTGTGCTGAAATCCATCATCAAGAATAATTTTTGTAACTCCAAATTCCTTAATTGCATATTCTGCGGCTTTAATTCTGCTTTTAGAAGTAACAACGACAGCTTTTGTATTATTAGCCAGCCAATATGGTTCATCCCCTGCAAGACGAGCATTATAAAAAACTTCATGCCCGTCAGAAATTAAGTTTATTTGTTTATTTGATAAAGCTCCGCCATACCCTCTTGAAATAATAGCAACCTTTTCACCTTCGGATATTAAATATTTTGCAATTTCGGCAACCACAGGAGTTTTTCCTACACCACCTGTTGTAAGATTGCCTACAGAAATAACATATGCTTCGACTTTTTTTGGGGTTTTAAATCCTTTATCATACAAAAGATTTTTAAACCCGCTGCCAATGGAATAAAACAAGGATGCAAACTTTAATACCATAAATATTAAACCTTTTGCATCTTTGTTGTAATGAATTTTAGTTATTTCAGTTTTTATATTCAACTTAAAAGCTCCTTTGATTAGAACAATAATCTGAATATCAAGAAACGCTTATTAAGTTTTTCTGAGAATTTTTTCAAGTTACTTGTTGTCACTTTTGCATCTTCTAATAATGAATCTAACTCTGTTTTATTTTCAGGTGTCATCTTATTTACAGATGCCAAAGCAGTAGATACATTATTCAAAGCCTTGTTGGTATTTGCTAACGTATTTTTCAAATCATTCTTCAGCTGATCATCTTTTGTCATTGCAGAAACTGATGTAGATATTTCTGCAAGATTATCGGTTATAGTTCTTATATCCTCGGCCATTTTCTTGGATTCTTCTTCATTACCCATAATCTTATTCAAATTACGTGCGAGCTGATCAACTGATGTTGAAGTAGAAATTAAATTCTTCTTAAATACAGGATCCCCGACTATATTGTTAAGGTTACCTGCAAGAGCATTAAAATCAGCCGCCGTATGGTTAGCCAAATCAATAAGTTCTTTGATATCATCTCTGGAATCATCAATAAGTTGATTAATCTTATCTACAGTAACTTCTGCCTTTTGAGTAATTTGATCTATATTATTTACAGTAGCCTGTAATTCAGCAATAGTCTGCTCGGAAAGTAAAGTATTAACTTTCATATTTGTTTCAGTCAAACTTTCCGCAGCTTTATACTGCCAATCCAAAAAGTCAGCAATTCTCATCGGTTCAATTATTGTATAAGGAGAAGTCTGTTTCGGATAAGGAGGAATAGTATTATCAAGCGATGAAATTCTTAATTTTTTAGTTCCATCCTTTAGGGTTACGGCTTGACCTTTAATAAAGTTAGGCATAATTAAACCCGGAAGATTTATTATATAATTAACCTTGTAAGCATAACTTGTTTTAATCTTATCCCTTACATTATACGGCAGAGCATCTCTGTGTACGACTTGGATATCACGGATAACACCGACATCATAATAAGAATCACTCAATTTCATTTCTACCGGATCATCCTTAAACAATACATCTTTATTAACCATAGGAATATAAATTGTACGAGTCTTTGGCGGAGTTATTTCAAGGAATAATTCTCCTATTAAGCCTGACTGTTGAATAGTAAAAATAGATGCTTTAGGTATTTTTACATGAGGATCGGTAATAACGAATTTAACTTTAACATAGCTGTCTTCACCTTCTATCACAGGAGTAATTTGTTCAACCTGCCCCACTTTTAATCCCATCATATGTACTCCGGCACCGGGACGCATACCGTTAACATCTTTAAACTGGACCTCAACACGAGGAGCTGAAGATATAGCTCTGCCTTTAACTTTTATAATGACACCGATTAACAATATTAAGGATAAAAGTGTTAATAAACCTACCTTAAACGAAGATGAAAATTTCATTTCTACCTTTCCTAAAGTTATATAACTAATATAATTGTAGCAAAAACTACAAATTTTGCAAAATTTATAAATGTAAAATCATACAAATAGGCTATATTATAAAAAGTAAGCAGGTAAAAAATTTAGAATTGACCTGCCGAATAACTTTATAAACTTGCACTAACTGTTTCTTAGTGCTATAAGTTTTATTGTCGGTTGGTATATTTTTACCAATCATGTAGATTGTTTAGGGGGTCCACCCTTAGAGTTGTCAGCCGAAAGTTTCGGAATTTGTAATAAATGTTGTATTCAAATATTCTGACAATTCGCAAAAGGACAGAAAGAGAAAAAATGGAAAAGAACAATGAAACACTTCGTACGTTGAGACACTCAACTTCACACATCATGGCTCAAGCCGTTCAAAGCTTGTTTCCGGCAGCAAAGTTAGCTATCGGACCTGCAACAGATGAAGGCTTTTACTATGACTTTGATTTAACAGACGGGCATGCCTTTACTGCTGACGATTTAGTTAAAATCGAAGAAAAAATGAAAGAAATTATCAAACAAAATTTAACCTTTGAAAAGTATGTTATTCCTGATGTTGATGCTCAAATTAAAGAATTTAAAGATCAGGGCGAAATTTATAAGGCTGAATTACTTGAAGAACACAGAAACGACAACCCTACTTTATATTTAACAAAAGATAAAGACGGGAATGTATTATTTAACGACCTCTGTGCAGGTCCACACATCCCGAATACTTCTTATATTAAAGGAAATGCAATAAAATTATTAAAAGTTGCAGGTGCATACTGGCGTGGTAACGAAAAGAATAAAATGCTCCAAAGAATTTATGCAACTGCATATTGGACAAAAGAAGATTTAGGTGCATATCTGACTTTCTTAGAAGAAGCAGAAAAACGTGACCACAGGAAATTGGGTGCAAAATTAGACCTGTTCTCTACCCGTGAAGAACTCGGCGGAGGACTTGTATTGTGGCATCCTAATCTTGCAGTAGTCAGAGAAGAAATTGAAAACTATTGGAGAAGTGAACACAGAAAACGTGGTTATGTAACAGTATATTCACCTCAAATTGCAAAATCTAAATTGTGGGAAATTTCAGGACATATGGACCACTACAAAGAAAATATGTTCTTTGTTCAAAAAGACGAAGATTCTGATGACCAATTTGTAATTAAACCAATGAATTGTCCGTTCCATATTTTGATTTATCAGGCAAACAGACATTCTTATCGTTCATTACCTTTAAGAATGGCTGAATTGGGTACTGTATACAGAAAAGAAAAATCCGGAGCATTGTCAGGTTTAACCCGTGTTCAAGGATTTACGCAAGATGATGCCCATATTTTCTGTACACCTGAACAGCTAGTTGATGAAATTAATGCTATTATTGATTTTGTTGCAGATACAATGGCAATCTTTAAGATGGAATTTGAAGTTGAACTTTCAACCCGACCGGAAAGCTATGTAGGAGAAATCGAAAATTGGAATAAAGCTGAAGCAGGCTTAAAAGAAGCTATGGAACGCAGAGGCATGAAGTACGATATCAATGAAGGTGACGGAGCTTTCTACGGTCCTAAGATTGACTTCAAGGTTAAAGATGCTATCGGAAGAACATGGCAATGTGCTACTATTCAATTAGACTTTAACTTACCTGCAAGATTTGATATTAAATATCAGGATAAAGACGGACAATTAAAGACTCCGTTGATGTTGCACCGTGTAATTTTCGGTTCAATGGAAAGATTCCACGGAATTTTAATTGAACATTATGCCGGAGCATTTCCGACATGGCTTGCACCGACACAGGTAAATATCGTACCTATCAGTAATGACAAACATACTGATTATGCTGAACAGGTTTATAAGAAAATGAGAGATGCAGGTATTAGAGCCTCTCTTGATGACCGTTCTGAAAGTATGAACTACAAAATCCGTGAAAGCTTGCAGGATAAGAAAATCCCTTACGTTTGCGTAATCGGGGATAAAGAAATCGAAAGCGGTTCTGTTGCGGTTCGTGCAAGAGGTATCGGTCAGGTCGGTACATTCAAAGTAGAAGAATTTATTGATATCTTGGAAAAAGAAATTAAATCAAGAGCAAATGAATCCTTCGCAAAAAAAGCGTAAGCCGGTGTGAAGTCACGGGTTGCGTTTGCGAAGGCAAATGCAAGCAGGTGACGGAACACTACGATAGCGACGTAAGAGTTGTTAAAAAGAAAGAGTCGGGATAAAACTTGGCTCTTTCTTTTATAAAAAATTATGTATTAAGCTTTACATAATTGCCTTTATATGTCTTTATATGCTATTTTTATTTAAAATAGGAGGACTTATGGAAGGCTTTATTTTCTTTTGCATGTTTTTATTATTGATATGTCTTTTTGGTTTGTTTGTGTGGGATATCGTTCTTCAGCAACAAGTTTCAAGTT
>Ga0247611_10007028_pt1 | contig 14280 bp, 19 predicted proteins | sample 177DNAGHGhighgp2_FD_192422 | JGI IMG/M metagenome (GOLD analysis project Ga0247611, IMG submission 192422) | Sheep rumen microbial communities from Palmerston North, Manawatu-Wanganui, New Zealand - 1770 DNA GHGhigh gp2 | ecosystem: Host-associated > Mammals > Digestive system > Stomach > Rumen...
CCTTACTGACACGCTTGTCATTTTTCCCCGATCACGCTCCGGCCATCGCTCAGACTCCGAAGGCCTCCGCTTCATGGCTCATTGTGAAACATATCGTGAAACATTTAGCAAAAAGTGAGAGGTACAACTAATTGCAATATGTCAAGTCTTTTAATAAAATTTATATATGTTATCATCATTATCAGGAGGGATACAACATGGCCAGACAGTACAACTTTCAGCAGAAGCCCGGAGAGAGTCTTGAAGTCTATTATCATAGGATCGCAAAGGTAGCCGATCAGCGCTTGGTCCGTCTTGAAAAGTTGGCCATAACAGAGGAAGGCTACGGAAATGCGACTCAATGGGCTTATCAGAGAGCTATGAGAGATATCGAAAGCTGGAGCGGAGAAGCTGCAGCTCGTTTCAATACAAAAGCCCCGACAAACACTAACCAGCTCAAAGCTAAGATAAATGATATCAAGGCCTTCCTGGGATCCGAAAGCTCAACTAAATCAGGCATTAAAGCAACATATCAGAAAAGGGTCAATACTCTTAATAAGCATTACGGTACTCAATTCCAGACAGATGATCTTAAAAAGCTGTTTGATTCTTCACTTTGGAAAAAGCTGGAAGGCAAGATATCATCGGATACCATAATCAAGGCAATCGCATATATTAAAGATAATACAAATAATGGAGATGATGATCTGGTTAAGGGACTTCAGGCACAGGCCAGAAAGCGCAAGGAAGTGCCTACATTTACAGGTGATCCGATGGTAGATGAGGTTATCGGAGATATGCTCAGATCCAAAAAGACCGTCAATGAAATGTATCAATTCTTTAAATCAGTGTAAATATTAGAGGTTTGCTATGGCACATACAAAGGTTTACAGGCAGGCAGCTGAAATGCTGCGCGCTTCTTGTCCGTATTCCAGGTCATTCTGGGATACATGGGATTATAGTAAGTTATCCCAGATCAGGACTCTTAAAAGACCATCCAAAAGAGATCAGGGCCTTAAGTATAATGATGTTATCATCATGGGTGATACTGAAAGCTCAAAAGATCATAAGCCTGTTAACAGGAAAGATATAACTGAAAATCATATAGTTGTATGGACCATCTCAATAAGAGCTTATCATTATAATATGGTTACTCTTTACGGCCGAAGTCCTGCAGATTTTGCATCATGTATCAGGCAGATCCATGAGGCCATGGCCGGAGATCGGACTATTTTATATATCCATAATCTGGGATGGGACTGGACCTTCTTAAGAAGATTTATAATGGCGGAGTTTGGAACTCCCAAAAAACAGCTCAATATAAAGCCTTATTATCCGCTGTTCATAGAGCTCAAAGGCGGAATAGTGATAAAGGATTCGCTCATACTTGCAGGCCGTAAGCTTGAAAAATGGGCTAATGACCTGGATGTTGAGCATAAGAAAGCTACAGGCACTTGGGATTATGATCGAATAATGCATCAGGACACTCCGCTCACAGATCAGGATCTCACATATGCGGAGTTTGACACTTTAGCCGGTGTTGAATGCATTGATAAAACGATGGAAGCATTAAATGCGAAGATATATTCCATCCCTTATACTAATACCGGTATTGTAAGAAATGAAACAAAGAATATAGGAAAAAAGAACAGAGCAAGGCAGTATTATAATAAAGTTGTCCCGGACTGGGAAGGCCAGCAGATATCTGAGATGCTTTACCATGGAGGATTTACACATGCTAACCGTTATGTGATCGGATGGGTAAATCCTGCAACATGTATGGATTTTGCATCTCGTTATCCTGCGGATATCCTCTTAAATATGTTCCCTGGGTATAAATTTACCAAACATAAGGGAAATATGACTAAAGAAGATATTATAAAATGGTCCGATAAGTACGCATTTAAATTCTTATTTTCTGCTAAGGGAGTGAGGCTCAAGGATAAAAGATTTCCGATGCCCATGGTACAGAGTTATAAATGTGTGCATCTTGAAGGCGCAGCTGAGGACAATGGCAGAGTTTTGGGAGCTGATTATATATCTATATGGTGGACTGAGATGGATCTGAAGCTCTTTAATGAGATTTATGATTGTGATCAGAGCTGGGTATCTGCTATCCAGTACAGTGCTAAGGAATATCTTCCCAGATGGTTTACAGATCTTGTTTATCAGCTTTTTAAAGATAAGACTCAGTTTAAAGGCGGAGATCCTGTTCTATATTCTCTCAAAAAGGCCATGCTCAATGCATGTTATGGAATGACTGTTCAAAAGCCTGTAAGAGTTACGATAAATGAAGATTATCAGACAGGTGAGTATAAGCTTGCTGAAAATTTTAATGAGGCTAAAGCTTATGAGGATCATATCAAACAGTTTAGCTCTATACTTCCTTATGACTGGGGCTGTTGGATAACAGCTTATGCCCAGTATGAATTATTCCAGCTGGCTAAATGTATCCCGGAAGATGGCACGTGGCTTTATTCGGATACAGACAGCATATATGCGACTAAATGGGACCTTGCAAAGGTTGAGGAGTTTAACAAAGCTCAGATAGAAATACTTCATCAAAGAGGTTATGAAGGTGTTGAGCATGAAGGAAAGATATATTATCCCGGAGTTGCGGAGCTCGATGGGGTATACTCCGAATTTAAGACCGCAGGCTCCAAACGCTACTGTTGCAGATATGCAAAGGATGAGCGGAATGATAAAAAGGACTGGGATTATCTGAAGCTTACAATCTCAGGAGTCCCTAAGAAGGGAGGAGCTAAATGTTTAAATAATGATATTAACAACTTCCATCCGGGCTTTAACTTTGATGGAGAGATATCCGGAAAGAAGCAGCATACCCACTTTTATAATGAGATACATACAGATGCTCACGGTAACTTGATAGGTGACAGTATAGATTTGAGCCCTTGCGATTATCTTTTGGATGATATCTTTAACCATGCAAAGAAGATAAAGGATGTTCTTGATCGCGAACAATGGGAGGAGATCTATATACAGATATTTGAAGAGGAGGAATAAATGCAATTTACAAGGGATGAGTTAGAGAGTTGGTTGTATCAGATGGCACTAAATAATGTAAATACTGAATTTGAATTTTATATAATAGAAATTATCAACAGGCTCAATGGTTTTGAGGTTTTTGTTATGGAAAAAAGAGAAGATGATTTACACTATTGCGGAGGTTACTGATGCCTAAGAAATTCTACTATAATATATTTGATGATATCGAAAAATATCCGGATGCATGGGCTTATCTTGTAACCGGAGGAAGATCTACAGGTAAAACATACGGAGCTTTATGGGAATGCCTGAAGCGCAAAGAAAAATTTATATTCTCTAAGCGCACAGCTGATGATGTTAAGCTCATGTGCTCCGGTGTTCGTATGGTAAAAGGGACCGATATGGAGGATCCTGATTTCTCACCTTTTGTACCTATTAACAGGGATCACGGCACAAATATAAAAGCATATCCTTTATATGATGGCCTTGGCTGCTTCTATGATACGTTTACAGATGATAAAGGAATAGACAGCCCGACAGGTGCTCCCATAGGGACAATTATAGGACTTAATGTAGCTACTAAATTTAAAGGCTTCGATATGACCGACAATGATCATTTAATCTTTGATGAGTTTATTCCCAGAAAATGGGAGAGAATCAACCGCGGAGAGGGTGATCTTCTCATGGATCTGTATGCAACGGTATCCAGGGACAGGATCCTGAGAGGCCGAAAGCCTCTGAAGCTCATAGCACTGGCTAATGCAGTGGCTATATCTAATCCATTGAGCAACACATTAGAGATAACTGATATCATGGCAGATATGCAGATAAAAGGCATTGAATCTGTATATCTTGAAGATAGAGGTATATTTATAAGGATGCTTGAAACTCCGGAAGGCATGAGAGAAGCATTTGAAAAGGATCCTGTTTATAAAGCTATGGGTCATACTGCATGGGGCCAGATGGCTTATGAAAATCAGTTTGCTTATGATGATTTTTCTAATGTAAAAAGCGTGCAGCTCAAAAATTACCAGCCGGTTTGCTCATTTAAATATAAGCAGCATACTTATTATGTATATCAAAACTCCGGTAAGTATTATATCTGCACTTCCAGATTTAATGATAAAAATAAGCCTGCTTATGATCTTAACAGAGAGAATGATCAAAAGAAATTTTATCTTGATTATGCGATAGATCTGAGAAGTGAGTGCATCAATGATAATGTAAGATTTAATAATTACAGCCTGTATGATCTCATTATCAACTACTCAAAAATATTTAAATTAAAATAAACCCTTGACAGTAATATAACTATAGTTTAATATAGCGCATGAGGAGGTTTACAATGATTTCTAAAATCAAAGTACTTGACGTATTATCAGTATGCCTGATCAGGCATGAATCAAAAGATTGTAAATGTAAAGATTGTGCATATTATGGCTCTGAATGCATAGAGGCTCACAGGTATGCAGAAGGAGCTGTAAGATCACTGAAGGTTAAGGAGGTTACAGATGGAAAACAGAACACTTTATGATCTTATGACAGATCCAGCATTTATTAAGTTTAATGACTGGTTACAAGCTATGGATATAGACTTTCAGAAGCTTTCAGAAACTGAGCTAATGATAAAGATATCTGAATATACCAACAGTATTCAATACAGATTAATTGATTGGTTTGAAGCTTATCAAGCTGCTGACTGAAAGTGAGGAACAGAATGAAGAAAGTACCACCTGAAGAAAAGATCTTCCTGGGTCTTATAATCTTCCAGATCATCCTGATGATGTGCGCTATCAAGTTTATGACCGGAGCTGCAAGACCACCTAAGCAGATGGATAATAAGTATATACTTAAGTATACGATGGAGGAAAGCATGATCATAAGGCACGATGACAGATTATATTTCATTACGGATGAAGATTATCAGCTGATTGCAAGATGCGTAATGAGTGAGGCCGGAGGAGATACACCAGAATCACAGGAAGCTGTTGCGACAGTTATCTTTAACAGATATTTCTCTCCGGATTTTCCTAATGAATTTAATGAGATCATAGTTCCGGGGCAGTTTTCAACAGCAGACAACGGATTCATAACAGTTGAGGTATATTTGAGTGTTGCCAGAGCTATAGACTTCTACGGATCAGGATCATGCATCATACCTTATAACTGCTATTATTTCAGGGCAGACCATTACCATGATTTTGGGATCCCATATCGCAAGATCGGAAACAATTACTTTTCATTAAGTGAGGAGGCAACGGATTGATAATAAAACAGCTTACCATGATATATGAAGAAGGCACTGAGCTTAAAACAAAATGCTTTAAGAGCTGGAAAGAGCTGCACATGCACCTGTTTGAGCATGGACTGTATAAAGAATTTCAGGTATTTGATGATGGTAAGCCGGTGCTTCATTATGATGAAGTTTTCAAAGATGATGCTGATCAGGACTTCAAACTTGACTGGGATAAATCAGTCCCGGGCTCGGTACTATTTGAAATTGTTAACCGGCACGCAAGTGCTAAATTATAATTTATTTTAAGGAGGCTTATTATGGCAATTAGCAAGACTAAGAAACAGGAAACCAAGGAAACCAAGGCAGAGGCTCAGGAGCTTACCATTAAGGTAACAAGAGCTATGGACTTCACAAAGGAGGGAGCAGACGGATGCTGTATCGGATTCGATATGGAAGTGAATGCAGTTACCATCTATGGATGCTTCTATCGTGAAGGCAAGAAGAAGGACGGATCTGATTATCAGATGGTATCATTCCCTTCCAAGAAGGATGAGAAGGGCAAGTACTGGAATCATGCTTATGTAAAGCTTTCTGATGCTCAGGTTGAGGAAATCTCTAAGCAGATTGAAAATCTTATCTGATAGTGCTATATTATATATGGTGCTTACTCATGCATCATCTAATATATACACTGTAAACCTCAAAGCGATGGGCCTCACTTTACAAAAGTGGGGCCTTTTGCTACATTAAATATAACAGAGGTTATTCTTATGGGATATCAGGAAGAATTTATAGATCAGATCTCAGCTCATGTTGTAGCATGGAGGAACTTCTTGGGATGGGGAGTTGCTTCTGCTATCATCGCACAGGCCTGCTTAGAGTCTGCCTATGGCAGATCGGACAAGGCCAGATATTATAATAATTTCTTTGGATTAAAATATAAATCCGGAAGGGTAAGCTGTAATGATGGGTATTTTACCGCATCAAGCGCAGAACAGCTCCCGGATGGGTCTTATATTACGATCACTACCAAGTGGTTTAGCTTTGCGGATATGCACTCCGGTGTTCAGGGTTATTATCAGTTTGTTGACTATCCTAACTATCAGGAAGCCAAAAAGGTGGCGGATCCGGAATCCTATTTAAATATCCTGAAGGCCGGAGGCTATGCCACATCACAGAAGTATGTAGAGAATTGCATGCGCATTGTAACACAGTACAATCTGACTAAATATGATGAGGTGTCGCCTATGTATACTAACAGTCCTTTGGTGAATTATACGGATATAACAGATCATAATTATGGATTAAGAAACCATGCCATAGATACTATAACAATCCATCACATGGCAGGAAATCTTTCTGTAGAAACTTGCGGAAAACTTTTCCATAAGAAAAGCGGATCCAGCAATTATGGCATCGGCACTGATGGACGTATAGCATTATATGTTCCGGAATCCAATGGAGCATGGACAAGCTCAAATAAGACTAATGATATGAGAGCTATTACCATAGAGGTAGCTAATGAGATCCTGGCTCCTTACTGGACGATCTCAGCTGCAGCTATGACTTCACTTATAAACCTCTGCGCTGATATCTGCAGAAGAAACAATATAAAGGCCCTTATATGGTCCGACAATGCATTAGCCAGGATAAATCATCATAACGGTGTTAACATGACAATGCACTGCGACTTTGCAGCAACTGCATGCCCCGGACCCTTCCTGAAGCAGTGCCTTCCTTTAATAGCTGTAGCTGTAAATCAGCAGCTCATAACTCCGGCAAGCTCTTATATTATCAATGGCCTTGATTATGCGCCGGTATTTGATCCTGATTTCTATTACAACAGATATCCGGATCTTCAGCTTGCAATAGGCATGAATCCCGGAGCTCTCTGGGAGCACTTCAAAAACTTCGGAATGAATGAAGCAAGACAGGGATCTGCAGAATTTGATCCTCATTATTATCGGGCTCATTATTCGGATCTGGATGCGGTATATAATGATGACTGGTTTGGTTATTATACTCATTATGTGATGTTTGGAAAAGATGAGGGTAGGAAGGGAGCACCATGAAAACAAAGAAAACATTAAATATAGTAGTCCCGGATGCACCATTAAAGAAGGGTGACAGATCACTCGGGGTTATGTATCTTCAGATAGCACTTCAGACTGTTTTGGGACTCAGAGGCAAAAACGATGTTGTGAGATCTGAAAACGGATATTTTGGAATAAAGACAGAGAATGCAGTGAGAAGCTTCCAGGAAAAGAACCATATTCATATTGACGGAAGATATACAGATCTTACGCGGAGAGTATTAAGGGAGGTATTAAAGTGCAAATAAAAACATATAGCGGTTTCTCTAAGCGTGAAAACTCTACAAAGAGGCCGACAGGCGGAAATACTGTAACCGTATTACTAAAGGACGGAGCTGATGATCATACCCCGGTATTTACTCTTAATACTCTGGATATGAGCATTAATTATGTTGAAGCATTCGGTAATTATTATTATGCCGATGTTAAAAACCTTGACGGTCACAGATCAGAGATCAGATGCAAGATGGACCGCATGGCCACATATAAGACCAATATAGGAGCTTATACAGGACTTATAGAATATTGCTCTGCATCTTCTGATGTTACGATCACCGATCCCAGAAATACTCCCACTTCATTGATAGATGCAACAGCTACAACATTATCATTATCCGGAGTAAGTTTTAACACTGTAGGCGGATATATCATCGGAGTGCTTTCCAACAATGTCACAGGTGATGTTGGAGTTGTCGATTATTATACAATGACTACCGCACAGATGAAGGCATTCTCTCAGGAGCTTTATGATCAGAATTTCATACAGCTCATCCAGGATCAGTTTACCAATTCAAAAGACAGCCTTGTATCATGTATATGGCTGCCTATGACCGGAATCGGAGGAGGCTCTACTGCGATCCATATCGGAAGGGAAACAATGGCAGCTACCGGAGGCCATATCTCAGACAGGATCGTATCTTTCGGATCCGGTCTTACTACCATAGGATTTAGTGCTGCATCTGGAGGAGCAGGGACTTTGATGAGCTATCTGGAAAAGCCTCCCTATTGTACCGGTATTTTATACTTGCCTTTTGTCGGTATTGTAGGACTTGATATGGATATCCTGGCATTTACTAAGAGCATCCAGCTTGACGGTTTTGTAGATATCCTGACCGGTGATATAGTCTACAATGTAAAATACGGTGCATACAGGACCAGCACATATAATGGAAATGTTGCAACAAAGATCCCGATATCCTCAGCCGGATATGATGCGTTAGGTGTGGCCACAGGATCCATGACTGCCATCGGAGGAGTAGCCGCTGCTATCAGCGCTGTAGTAACAGGCGGAGGCTCCGCTCTTGCAGGACTCGGAGTAGCTGCAGCCGGAGGACTTGGAGCAGCTAAATCTGCTGAGCTTCACACAATGATAAACGGAGGCAATTCTTCAGCAATAGGTGCTAATCTTGGAACCAATCCTATAGCTATAATTTATCAGAACACTCCTGCTGAAACCAACCTCACAGCTTATCAGGCTGCACATGGTATGCCTTATTTTAAAGTTGGTACTGTATCAGCTTCCGGAGGATTCGTTAAATGCCATGATGCATCTGTATCAATCCCGGGAGATGGAGAAGATCAGGCCATTGTAAACGGCATTATGAATGCAGGCTTTTATTATGAATAACTATTGATATATAACAATTGTTTTGTTATATTTAAAGTGCGGAGCGGATATGCCCAAGATCGGGGATGGCTTCATCCCAGGTGCTGGCTTGATCAGCCGGAACCGCTCCGCCTACCGGAAGGAGGGAAAACATGGAAATATCAAACATGGTACTCACAGCTATTAGTACAGTAGGCTTTCCTATAGTGGTAGCCGGGGCTATGTTCTGGAAGATGAATAAGCAGGACGATGATCACAAAGCAGAGATGCAAAAGGTAACAGAGGCTATTAATAATAACACAATAGCCTTAACTAAGCTTATTGATAAGCTTGAATCCTAACAGATGGAGGTAGAAAATGGGCATAAACTTAGCAGATATTATCACACTTGCTAAAGCAGGATACACTCCTGCACAGGTAAAAGAGTTAATTACTCTTTCCGAAAAGGAAACGGATGCAAAACCGGAGGAACAGCAGGCAGCTACCGCGCCAACTTCTGAGGCAGCAACGGAAAGCGCTGAGTCTGAAAAGGCAACTGAGAACGCAGAACAGCATCCTGAACCTGAACAGAAAGAGATTGATTATAAAGCGCTATATGAGAAAACCCAGGAAGATCTCAAAAAGGCGCAGGCGGTCAACAGGAGCACAGATCTTTCCGATAAAGAAGCTTCCGCTGATCCGTATAAGGACTTACAGGATTATGTACGCTCAATATTATAGGAGGTAAATTATGGCACGTACTTTTACACCCAGAGATGCGCATGCTCTCATGAATGAGCTTCTTAAACAGGCTACCGGCCAGAAGGCTATAGCTGTTGTAGATGCTTCTACTTTTGTATCAGCCGGTGAGCTTGTCCTTGCAACCGGTATGGAGAACGTGTTTAACGCTTTAAACATTGTCCTCAACAGACTCATCGTAGCATCAAGACCCTACAACGCTAAAATGCGTATCGTAGGAGCTAAGGAAGTCGGAGCATATTCCAACAGAGCAAGAAAGGTTTCTTTCTATTCTCAGTTTGCACTTCCCGATGGATCTCACAACACCCAGCTTTACACCAACCTTGCAGATGGATATACTTCCGGAGATAATGGCGGAAATTCTACCAAGAGCCAGTGGGAACAGCATCAGCCCATGCCCCTCGAAATGAACTTCGGAGGCTCATCTACATGGCAGCACTGCATCACTCAGTATGAGGATGCGATTAAGATTGCTTTCAGAAATGAAGCAGAATTTGCTCAGTTTGTAGCCGGATACATGCAGGAGCATGCTAATGATATCGCTCAGGTACAGGAAGGATTCTACAGAATGACCCTTCTTAACCGCATGGCTATGACTTATGACATGGCTGCAGATATGCCCGGATCTCTTGTAGATCTTACTGCAGCTTTTAATACTTTTTATGGTACTTCATATACCGGAGCACAGCTCAGAAGCACATATCTTAAGGAGTTTCTTGCATTCATGACCGCTACTATTAAAGAGTATTCGGATTTCATGACTGAAAGAACCGCTAAGTATCACTGGGCAGTACCTAAGACCGTAGGCGCAGATACCTATGCTATCCTCAGACATACTCCCAAGGATAGGCAGAAGCTTGTTCTGTATACTCCGCTTTTTAATAAGGCACAGGCTCTTGTACTTCCTGAGATCTTTAACCCTCAGTATCTCTCAGTAGATAATTATGAAGGAGTTGCTTACTGGCAGGATAACTATACCGATAATGATGTGAACAGACCTAAGATCAATTTCACTCCTGCTATCGTAGAAAGTGATCCTACTGATCCCGATTACGGAAAGCAGAAGGCAGGCACTAATGTATCACTTGATTATGTTGTCGGTGCTCTCTTTGATGATGACTCCGTACTTGCAGAGATGCAGCTTGCTACCGCAAGATCTACCCCTGTAGAAGCAAGGAAGGGATACAGAAATACCTGGAACACATTCGCAAAGAATGCCATCTCAGATCCTACTGAGAACTTCATTCTGTTCTATATGGGCTAATGCCATAGCCGTAGATTCTCCTCAACCGTCCGGGCCTGCTGCCAGGCCCGGGCAATTTTAAAAGGAGTAATAAATGTATACACCACTTAATTATGATCAGATAAATGTATTAGCCGGAACTTATAATCCATCTCCGGTGAAAGCATACAATAACAAAACTTTTGCTTACTGGGAGCGCTCTCTGTTTCAGAGAGCTTGTTCTGTTGTTGTTTCTGAGCTTCCTGAGGACTGGACCGGAACAGTAAAGGATTTTCTTTATTATTGCCTGTTCAGATTCGGATATCTGCCCATTTTTGAGCGCCCTGAAGTTGGATTCACTTTCCAGCCTGCCGGGCTTTCTGGCTATGACTGGTATTATCAGCCCACTACTGCAATCGTATCCAATCCCCTGCTTAGTGAGAGCCTTGAGCTCAAGATCGGCAAGGATTGTGAACTTTTGAAACTTACTCCGGACTTTATGGGAGTATGGGATATCATATCTTATTATGCAGAAAAGCTTTCTACGCTTGATAATGCCATCAACATGAGCCTTATTAATAATAAGTTTGCTTTTATTCTGGGAGCCAGAAATAAAGTAGCAGGACAGGCACTTAAAAAGATGCTCGATAAGATCAACAAGGGAGAGCCTGCTGTTATATATGATATGAAGCTTCTTAATGATCCTACCGATAAGGAGGAACCCTTCCAGGTATGGGAGAGAAAAGGAAGCCTTAAGGATTCATATCTTACTACTGAACAGCTGCAGGACTTCCAGACAATCATCAATTCATTTGATGCTGAGATCGGAATCCCTACTATCCCTTATCAGAAAAAGGAGCGCATGGTCACTTCAGAAGCTGACTCAAGGCAGAATGATTCTAAAGCCAGAGCTACGATCTGGATCGAATGTCTTCAGTCAAGCGCAGATAAGGTTAAGAAGCTTTATCCGGATATAACTCTTAACTTCAAATTAAGATATGAACAGGAGGAAGAAGATGAGCAGCTCAAGACTGACACTGATCGGGCTATATAATTATGATAATACGATCTTTGATAATCTCACGCTTCCCTCCGGTATTACCAAGGACACGCTTGTAAATAATATCTTGATGAGAGGCGCAGAGTTTGAAGTGCTTTATCCTGATGCTGATTTTATCAAGTTTTCAATAGGCGCATGGGCCACAAAATGGCAGCCTACTTTCCAGAGATGGATTGATGCACTTGCTATTGAATATGAACCGCTTGAAAACTATAATAGGATTGAGGACTGGACTGATACAGATGATGGAACAGGATCCCGAACCGGATCCGGAACCGGAGAAACCTCCGGGACCACAGGCTCAACGACAACACACAGAGTCAGCGCAGATGATGCCGGTGATCAGTTTACAGCAAAGGATCAGGATGAGCTTCACGGCACAGATTCATCCAGCACATCAACTACAAGCCAGGAAGATACTTCAAACCATAATACAGGAGAGCATCACGGAAGAATACACGGCAATATCGGTGTGACCACTTCACAGCAGATGCTCATCTCTGAGCTCGATCTTGGGTACTGGAACATTTACGAAAAGATAACAGACTTATTTTTAACTGAGTTTGTTATCCCGGTTTATTAAGGAGGAGCCATGTTTAATAAATATCCTTATACAGACTTTCATGAGCTCAATCTTGACTGGATACTCGGCAAGGTTAAACAGTTTGATGCTCAGCTTTCAGAGCTTGTTATCGACTTTGATCAGATTGAAAATGATTTTAATGCTTTATCTGCTCAGGTTAATAACCTGCTTAACACAATGGAGGCAGAGATCCGCAGAGCTATTACTGATTTTGTACCCGATTATGTTGACAGCCAGCTTGCTCCTTATATGGCAAGACTTGATGCAGCACTTGCTGAGATTGAGCTCCTCAGACAGCAGATGGCAGGATGGGAAGGCCAGATCAGACAGCTCCGCAGTGAATATACTATTGCAGATGATAATCTTAAGATCGATTATATTACAAGAATAAGCCAGCTCCGTTTTGATATGATCGCTCAGGTTATGCGACTGGATGATAGAATCGACCATCTGCAGGATGAGCTTCCTGAGATCTATAATCTGGTCAAAGGATATAAAACAAATATCGCATATTGCATCTATGATGTATACGATGCTTGCAGATATTTCGCTTATACTGCAGTACAGTATGTTAATGCAGGACTTACTGCTCAGGAGCTCGATAATCTTCAGAGAGAAGCCCTTGAGCTTGACCTTAACGGATATATTATCCTTTATCCGCCTAAGAAATGCCTGAACCCTCTCACCGGAGAGCGTGCAGATATATGTGCAATCCTTCAGGATCTGGCACTCTTTGCAAGCCAGAGAACATGGACAGCACTTATCTGGGACGGTACCTGGGATCAGGACTGTGATACTATTGATGCACTCGATATAACCTCTTTTAATTTTGATTATACCGATGATGCGGACCCTAACCCTTAAAGGAGGATTAAAATTATGGGACACACAAATTCAACCGCCAATCTGGCACTTCCTCAGTTTATCGGAACTGATAAACCTACCTGGCTCGGAGATATTAACGGAGCTTTCTCAGCTATTGATGCTTATGCCGGAACCAATGATGCTGCAGTAGCTGCAGCTGCATCCGATGCAAGCTCAGCAATCTCCCAGGCAAGCGCAGCAGTTAACACTGCTAATACTGCTAATACTACCGCAGGAAACGCAAGTACGACTGCTAATAATGCTATCGGAGTTGCTAATACTGCAAATGCTATTGCCGGCACTGTTGATGCTAAAGTTGGCCTTCTTGCAGATCTTAATACTGCAGACAGGACCAACATTGTTAATGCAATCAATGAGGTATTTGCTGAGGCTACCGGAACCGGAACACCCGTTACGGCTACCGGAGATGGTGTTAAGACCTTTTCTCAGGTACTTGATACCCTTCATTCTCTTATTGATCCTGCTAAGATCAATCACAAGTCAATTCTTGTATATACATATACAGGAAATGAGCAGATTTATCATCTCTGCAATATGAACACTGAATATGACTTTACAAGATCTGTATGCGGAGCTACCGCATTTGCTGTTAATACAATTAATTGCAAGAGCAGCTCATCTACTTTCTATACCGGAACTGCGGAAGTTGGATCTACAAGCTTCGAAAACACTTCTAACTATGTTATGGGATCCGGTGATACTTTCAAGATCTTCTATTGATCATAATCAAACAAGCGTCCGGTTAAATGCCGGGCGCTTATTTTATTGAAATTTTCTATTGACATTCCCATTTTATGTACCTCTCACTTTTTGCTAAATGTTTCACGATATGTTTCACAATGAGCCATGAAGCGGAGGCCTTCGGAGTCTGA
>Ga0247611_10007029_pt1 | contig 14279 bp, 9 predicted proteins | sample 177DNAGHGhighgp2_FD_192422 | JGI IMG/M metagenome (GOLD analysis project Ga0247611, IMG submission 192422) | Sheep rumen microbial communities from Palmerston North, Manawatu-Wanganui, New Zealand - 1770 DNA GHGhigh gp2 | ecosystem: Host-associated > Mammals > Digestive system > Stomach > Rumen ...
CTATGGAGGTTTCAAACCCCGCCGCACCTATAACGGTATGCGCTATCAGCCAGGCTACAGTGACCACCTGCCTTTGGTAGTAAGACTTTTTCTTATAAGGTAGGCTATAAGGAGGGTGAAAAAGGCGTAGATGCTTATTCCCCAATAGGGATGTCCATAATAACCAATGTCTATGGTTAATTCACGTATGATAGGATGTATGACAAAGATATATAATGAAATATCTCCAATTATAGCCGCAGCTCTCTTTACTGCAACAGGTAGTATAAGGGTGGAATATATTGCTAATATAACCGCAATAGCAGGAATAAAAAGCCATGTATAGAAATTGCAATCAAATAGTATTAGTAGTGAAAAACAGAGAAGTATAATAAAAGCCATATACCCTTTCTTAATCCTTGTAAATTGTGCTTGAGGATATTTAGAGAGTATTACCCCCAAGAAGAATGGTAGTAACCATCCTATAGAATTATATTTTAACCATACAAATAAAGGTAGGTATTTATCGATGCTTCCCAAAAAGACTGATAATATGATTGATAATAGTGTAAAAGCTGTAATCCATCGAAGTGAATGCTTGTAGACAAAAATAATATAAATAACGTATAACTGCATTGTCATGCCAAAATACCAATAAGGCTCAGGCGAGCCAAACCGTTCAAAAGGTACGATTAGATTTCGTAGCATAAGGCATTGTAATGCAAGAGTATGGAAAGTAGGCCATTCACCATCTCTTATATACATAACAATAATATATATAAGCATACCCTCAAGTAAGGGCTTAAACAACTTTGTAAAATGCTTAGCGATGAAAGATTTTATTCCGATTGTTGCTTGTTTGTCATATTTTTGGGCTAGTCCGTAACCGCTTAAGAAAACGAAAACAGGAACCCCTAAATGGCCAAGATATGAAAATAGATTGATAAAAATGTCGCTTCCTGAAATTATAGAGTTTATGAAGCTCCAATGCCTATTGACATCAAACTCAAACTCATTCTCTTGAGGAGTATTTGGTAGCCAATGGATATAATTATGAAGGAATATAGATAGAATTGCATACGCCCTAATAACAGAGCATTCTGTTTTAGTCATTATTGATGCTTTTTAAAGGGATAATATATCATATTCTTTTGTTTGTGGAATGAAATCCTGGTCTAACAAGTCACGTTTATTATTATATACTTTTGTGTTAATACCTGCAAGTCTAAATAGCATATGGCATATGTTGTCTGTGGTGAATGCTCTGTCTGTGTACTCTCCTATATTCGTCCATTCGGTTCCGTTCTTCTTTTTCCATGACTCAGAGGCCCAGACGATAAATGGTATCTCTAACTGATATTTGACGTTTTGAGGAGTCATCTCGACTTCTCCGAATACCTGGCGGCCACACGAGTCCTGATAGTCGTAGACCTCCTCGCCGTGATCGGGGAAGTAGACGAGAATGGTATTACTATCCCTAAACATGTTTGCTATATGGGCAATAACCTGGTCGTTATAGTGAGTGGCATTATCATAGTCTGCTATGACCTGCCTGCTTTCATCATTTAAGTATGATGCCTTATTTTTTATGTCTTTAATGGAGAACACTTCATATCTCTTGTCTTTTGGGAATTGAGCATCTGCAGGTAAATGCTGGCCCCATAGATGAAAAATAATGAGATTGTGCTTGCCTAGCTTTGAAAGTTCATTTTTCTCAAAGTTAAGGATGAGGTCATCATCAAATTGAAAACCTTTATCATTTATACTGGTATATGATAACTGCTTAACTGTATTATTGAACATGATAGAGTTAAGAGTGAAATTCCATGGATGATTATGATCTTGTTGGTATTGGTTGTCCCAAAGCCATACATCGTATCCTGCTTTCTTAAAGATTGCAGGGAAGAAAGGGGCGTTGAACCATCTTTCATTTTCATGAACGTTATTGCAGCATAATACATTCTTTAATACAACGCTCGTCATATTATGAGGAGCCTTGATTTTTGTAAACTTATGGAGATTCCCTTTTGTGAATTCTTCATATTGGAAGGGGGTCGTGTTCAGTGAATATCCATACAGTTGGGAGTGATACTTATTGTATGACTCTCCAATAACAAGGACGATGTTCAGTGAATCAGAATCTTTTAGATGCACATCTGAAAGGCTTGCTTCAGTAACTTCAATCATGTGATTGAGTTCCAAACTGGATAAATTGAGAGCATTTATCGAATAGATCAGGTTGGTGATAGGCATTCTCTTGCTGAAATACGCCTTTCCCAAGATCCATCGCTCAGAATCATATGGATCCTCATAATTGACTAAATCCCAATATCTTTTGAATGCACTTGCTCCGCATATGATACCAAATAACAAGATGGATAAGACGATGCATTTGTATATGGGCCTTTCAGCTATCTTTTTGATTTTATCGTTGTATATTTCTCCAATGATTGTCAGTATAAGTAAAATAGAAATAACAAAAATAGTCTTGAATGTGGCAGTTCCCGATATAATTGTACTAAAGAAGCCTGAAACTTCTTTGTTGTTCGTTTCTGATAGAATTAAAAGTATATTAGGTGTGATATCTGTACTATATGCATAAGTCAGATATAAATTAATAGTATAGATGAGAAACAAGAAAATATAAAAGAATACCTTCAAATGTAATCTCCTTAAGACCCATGAAATATAGCATATGAGAGTTGCCGTTATTATGATTTCTCCATATGCCATAACAATGCCAACTGTATCTATTTCGTGAAATAGATATTGCTGATATGCAACATCAAATCCCCCTAGAAGAAGAAAGGAAATGATAAATAATGGTATATTATTTATTAAGGGTCGTAAAACTTTATTCATAAGGCATTTTTTCACTATTTTCTGATATTAGGCAATTGAAGGCCGTAGGATTTCTTGCGGTCTACGATGAGCATGGCGATGGCTGTGAGGGCGGCACCGAGGGCTGTAAAGCCGAAGATGAGCATCGAGGTGGTGTAGGTGGGGTCTGTCTCGTTGGCCTTGCCCACACACATGGGGATGATGGCACGCCCGAAGTTCTGTATGAAGAAGATCATCGAGTAGGCTGTACCCAGACATTTCAGGGGGATGATCTTGGGTACGCAGGGCCACAGGGCAGCAGGAGCCAGAGAGTAGCCAATCGAGAGAATCACCATCAGGGCGATGGCAACCGTGCTGCTATGGATGGGCAATGAGAAGCCGAAATGAACAGCAGTAAGCATCAGGGCACCGATGATGACGAGCGTCACCCCTTTCCCGTATTTGTCGTAGATGAGTCCGAAGAGTGGTGTCATCAGGATGGTGCCAAAGGGTGCAATGCTGGAGAAGAAGCCTGCGATATCTGTATCCACACCATATTTCATCACCATCAGCTTGGTAGAGAATTTCAGGAATGGCGATACAGCAGAATAGAAGAGCACGCAGAAAAGTGTAATCAGCCAGAAGCCCGGATTGCGTAGGGTGATGCCAATGTCTGCCAGACGGAACTCCTCTGATTTGTCTGCCTCACATGAGTAACCAGAGGCATCCAGTCTGCGATCCATGACGCAGAACACCAGGAATGCCAACAATCCGATGATGAGGAATGCCAAAGCTACGAGCAGAGGTGTTGACAACACAAAGTGGCGTGCTATGGGGGCAGAGATACTCAGGGCTGCAGCTGTGCCAAGACGGGCCATCGCTAACTGAAGTCCCATGGCGAGTGCCAGTTCATGCCCCGTAAACCATCGTACCATCGCCTTCGAAACAGAGATGCCTGTCATCTCGTAACCTACGCCAAACACAGCAAAGCCAAGTGATGCCCAGGCTGCTGAGGCTGGCAGATGCGTACTGAAAAACGTAAAGTCAGCCCCTCCGAAATCAGTTGTCACAGCATAGTACTTGATCAATGTGCCCACCACCATCAGACTACAGGCAAGGGTTCCCGTAAAGCGGATGCCCATCTTGTCGAGAATCAGTCCCGAGAAGAAGAGCATCAGCAGGAACACATTGATAAAGCTCCCTGCTCCGGAGAAGAACCCATAGTCTGACGGACTCCAGCCAAGTCCACCTTGTTCTATGGGCATCTCAAGCAGTGTCTCCAGTGGCGACATGACATCGTTCACGAAGTAGCCCATCATCATAGCCGTTGCTACGATAAATAGCACCGTCCATCTCGCGATAGGCGAATCGTTCAGTCTTTTGATAACGGTCTCTGCCACCAGCTGTTTCGTTTATTTCTTCTTTACAGGATCACAGGTCAGGCCACAACCCAGTTTCTTGAAGATCTTACGATCTACCTCACTCAACATGACAGTGGTATGTACCTGACAACCACGCAGTTTCGGTAATTGTGCCAAGGCCTTGCGGCAATTTTCATCGTGGGTAGAGAGCACGCTCAAGGCTACGAGCACCTCGTCGGTATGCAGACGTGGATTCTTACCTCCCAAGTATTCAATCTTTGTCTTCTGAACTGGCTCGATGAGGCTCTGAGGAATCAGTTTCGACTCATGGTCGATCTCTGCCAGATATTTGGTGGCGTTGAGCAGAAGGGCTGCACTACAACCCAGAAGTGGCGTAGATTTGGCTGTGATGATGGTTCCATCTTCCAACTCAATGGCAGCTGCCTGTTGTCCTGTTTCCAGTTTTTTCTCGTATGCAGCTGTGGTTACAGGGCGGAAGGCTGTGGTAATCTTGGCCTGATTGAAGAGCATACGGATCTTGTTCACTTCGCTCTCGTTGTCAGCGCCATCAGCCATCTTATTGGTGGCGTCATAGAAACGACGGATAATCTCATCCTTCGAAGCCTTGCAGCAAACCTCATCGTCGCTGATGCAGAAACCGATCATGTTGACCCCCATATCTGTGGGCGACTTATAAGGATTCTCACCATAGATACCTTCGAAGAGTGCATTCAGAACAGGGAAGATCTCGATGTCGCGATTATAGTTGACAGCCGTCTTGTTATAGGCCTCCAGATGGAAGGGGTCAATCATGTTCACATCGTTCAAGTCAGCAGTAGCTGCCTCGTAGGCGATGTTCACAGGGTGTTTCAGAGGCAGGTTCCAAACGGGGAATGTCTCGAACTTGGCGTAACCAGCATGGATGCCACGCTTGTTCTCATTGTAAAGCTGAGAAAGACAAGTGGCCATCTTGCCACTACCTGGACCAGGAGCCGTAACGATAACCAGCGGACGTGAAGTCTCTACATAATCGTTCTTGCCAAAGCCCTCGTCGCTGGCAATCAGCTCCACGTTGTGAGGATAGCCGTCGATGGGGTAGTGGACATACGACTTGATGCCCTCGCGCTCCAGACGATGGCGGAACTGATCGGCAGCATGCTGACCATTATAGTGGGTAATCACAACGCTGCCCACCATGAAGTTGCGACTCATAAACTCATCGCGCAAACGCAGCACATCCTCATCGTAGGTGATGCCGAGGTCGGCACGAACCTTGTTCTTCTCGATGTCATCCGCATTGACTACAATCACTATCTCGATACTGTCGCGCAACTGACCCAGCATGCGGAGCTTAGAGTCGGGCTTGAAACCAGGCAGAACACGTGATGCATGGTGGTCGTCAAACAGCTTCCCCCCCAACTCCATGTAGAGCTTGCCATCAAACTGAGCAATGCGCTCCTTGATATGCTCAGACTGTATCTTGAGATATTTCTCGTTATCGAAACCTGTTTTCATACTATTCTTGGATGTTTGGAAGTTCAAGACCAATACCTTTCTTCTTATCTACCACCTTCAGCACGAAGCCTAAGATGAGGGCTGCCACACCCAACGATGCCAGCATCACCAGAGGTGCAGTATAGTCGAACTGCGTAGGATCGGTTACGCCAGGATTCGTCTTGTCGAGCACCTTTCCAATGAGCAGTGGGAACAGCCACAGACCAATGTTCTGAATCCAGAAAATCAGGGCATAGGCAGAACCTATCACCTTGGCATCCACCAACTTAGGCACTGAAGGCCAAAGTGAGGCAGGTACCAGTGAGAAGCTGGCACCCAGTACCAAAATTGTGGTGTAGGCGATGATGATACCACCTATGGCATTACCCTTGAACATGGGCAGGACAAAGGCGAAGGTCAGATGGCAGGCAATCAGCAGAATGCTTCCCAGTACCAGCATCGAAGCGGCCTTCCCGTGATGGTCGAGATAAGAACCCAGAATTGGCGTAATCAGCACAGCCAGCAAGGGGAACACAGCAAAGATGCTCTCAGCAGACTGACGCATGAAGCCCATATAACAATAAGTAATCAGAGCCACAATCGAGAGGCCCAGCAACCCATACTTCAGGTTGGCCTTCTTCTGGAAATTGGAGGCGAAACCTGCAGCAGCCACAATCAGCATGATGACATACTGCACGATGGTTACGCTCGATGAAGCCCAGAATGAATCGGCATCAGGAGCCGTCAGCGTCAGGTTGCACTGCAGCATGTTCACCGCATACTTCTGGAAGGGGAAGATGGCTGAATAGTAGAGCACGCAGAGCAGGGCCACAATCCAGAAACCTGCATCCGTCAGGATCTTACCCAGGTCGGAGATCTTAAACGGATCATCCTTCTCCTCAGCCTCTCCAGTCTGCGAGTCGAGTTTCTGGTCCATGAAGAAATAGACGATGGTCATGATAAGGGCGATGCACATCAGCACCACACCAAAGGCCACAGAACGGCTCACGCTTACCTCGCCACCCAGACGGGCGAAGAAGGGCGAGAAGATCATACAGGTGGCTACACCCAGACGGGCCAGTGCCATCTCAGAACCCATGGCCAGCGCCATCTCACGACCCTTGAACCATTTCACGATTCCTCTTGAAACGGTGATTCCTGCCATCTCACATCCACATCCGAAGATCATGAATCCGCAAGCGGCAAACTTGGCAGAAGCGGGCATGCCCTCGTAGAAGGGCGAAACGCCTAATTCGTCGAAAACAGGAATGTAGTTAAGGTTGTTGGTAAACCACGTCTCGAGTCCGCTTCCCATAAAGCTCTCGCTCACGGCATACCATTTCACACAGGCACCCACCAGCATCACAGCAGCAGAGAGCACAGCCGTAAAACGAACGCCCATCTTGTCGAGGATGATACCTGCGAAGATGAGGAAGAACACGAATACGTTGAGGAACACCTCCGAGCCCTGCATGGTTCCGAATGCCGTAGAGTCCCAACCACGGGTCTCCTGCATCAGGTCCTTGATGGGCGAGAGGATATCCATAAAGATATAGCTGCAGAACATCGCCATGGCGAGCAGCAGCAATGCGGTCCACCTCATTCCGGCAGAGTCGCGTAAAGTTTTTTGAATTGCTTGAGTCATTATCCTTTTTTCTTTTTATTTTGCCTCTATAAGTTTACTCCGACTAAAGTCCCACTTTACTCCGAGTAAAGTCCGGTTTTACTCCGACTAAACTCCCAGCTTATTTCAACCAGCGGTCCAGCCAGTTAAAGAAGGTCCTCTGCCAGAGTACTCCGTTCTGGGGTTTCAGCACCCAATGGTTCTCATCAGGGAAGATGAGCAACTCTGCAGGAATCCCCTTCATGCGAGCGGCATTGAAGGCCGACATGCCCTGAGTGGCATTGATGCGATAATCCTTCTCACCATGGATGCAGAGGATGGGGGTATCCCACTTTTCAACCATCTTATGTGGAGAATTATGGTATGTCTCCTTGGCGTTGGGCAACTGCGGACGATGCCAGTATGCCTCGTCGTACTCCCAGTTGGAGAACCAGTTTTCTTCTGTCTCAGTATACATGGCTGCCAGATTGAAAGCACCATCGTGGGCGATGAAAGCCTTGAAGCGCTTTTCGTGGACACCAGCCAGATAGTAAACGCTGAAACCTCCAAATGAGGCACCAACAGCACCCAGATGATCCTTGTCTACATAGGGCAGATTCTCTGCAGCATCGTCGATAGCAGCCAGATAGTCTTTGATGCACTGGCCTGTCCAGTCGCCTGAGATTTCCTCAAGCCACTCCTGTCCGAATCCAGGCAATCCACGACGGTTGGGGGCCACCACCACATAGCCCTGAGAGGCCATGATCATGAAGTTCCAGCGATAGCTCCAGAACTGGGAAACAGGACTCTGAGGACCACCCTCGCAGAACAGCAGGGTGGGGTACTTCTTGGTCTTGTCGAAGTTTGGTGGCAGGATGATCCAGGTGAGCATCTCCTTACCGTCGCTGGTCTTGACCCAACGCTTCTCGAAGGTGGGCTTAGCCAACTGGTCGAGGATGTGCTTATTCTCGAAGGTGAGCTGAGCAATCTCAGTCTTCTCAGGCTTCTTGAAGTTGGGTGTTACGATATAGAGATCGGCTGGCGAAACGAAGTTGTGGCGCTCCATCAGCAGCTGTTTGCCATTGTTCATCAGATGGATGGATCCGAAGTCAGCATCATTGTTGGTCATCTGCTTCAACTCACCCTTCCAGTTGACGGCATAGAGGTTCTCTGTAGCATGCCATACACCAATGAAGTAAATCATGGCATCCTTTGAGTCGCTCCATACGAAATCGTCTACGCCAGAGTCAAAACTCTCTGTGACGTATTTCTTCTCGCCAGTGGATAAGTCGTAGATACACAGGCGGTTACGGTCGGCCTCATAGCCATTGCGCTCCATCGAGAGCCAGGCGATACACTTGCCGTCAGGTGAGAACTTAGGGTTAGTGTCATAGCCCACATTATTCTTAAGATTCTCTTTGTCGTTCACTTTCTGATACTTCATCGAGACGGTGGGATTGATCTCTGGCTCCACATAGTCTGCAGGCTTGCAGAGGTTCTTCGTCTCGCGCGTACCTATTTTATATATATAGATGTCAGAATCCGTCGAGATGCTGTAAGCCAGACCCGTCTTCTTCCTGCAAGTATAGGCGATGGACTTTGAGTCAGGACTCCAAGCCAACTGCTCCATACCTCCAAAGGGCTCCATCGGACATTCGTAGGGCTCGCCCTCCAACATGTCCACACCGTCCTTGATACCATCCTCTGTCACATCGGCCACGAAGGGATGCTGTATCGACTCCACATAGTGGTCCCAGTGGCGATACATCAGGTCAGTCACCAAACGGCCAGTTGCCTTAGGCAGGTCGTCTGGGTTCTTCTTGATAATCTCATAGAAGTCAATCGAGTGGAGCAGGATTACCTTCTTGCCGTCAGGTGAGAACTGATAGCCTTCGATATCCTTCGAGGTCTTTGAAATCTGCTTGCGGTCAGAACCGTCAGGATTCATGGTCCAGAGCTGACCTCCGGAAAGGAAGGCAATCTTACCCTGATACCAGCTGGGATCTGTCTCGCTCTTTGTACCTGTTGTCAGCGTGGTGTTGCCAGTACCATCTGCATTGATGATGGCAATCTTCTGCTGACTCTTGTTGGCCTTCACACTATAGTAGCCCACCTGATAGACAATCTGCTTGCCATCAGCTGAAGCCTCGGCAGCACCAATGCGCCCCATGGCCCAAAGAGCCTCGGGGGTCATCAGGTTGCTGGTGAGCTTGATGTTCTGCTTTCCGATTTTCACGTCTTCTGCTTTAATTGGAGAACCTAGGAAAAGTAGGCCTGCCAGAATGATAACGATGTTTCTAGTTCTCATAATCTTATCTCTTTTGATTCTGGCGCTGACGCTGCAATTCCTCTGCCTGCTTCTGCATAGCCTCCAGACGTGCAGCCAGTCCGCTAGTCTTTTTGTTGGGGTTGTTCTTGTTTTCCTGATACTTCGCCTCAAGGATAGCCAGCAACTTCTCGTCGTTGGTCGTCTTGCGGAGCGTCCACATGATGGCAGCAGAGAAGAAGAGTGAGATGAAGTAGTAGAAGTTCAGACCTGAAGAGTAGTCATTGAACATGAAGAAGAACATGATGGGCATCAGGTACATCATCCATTGCATCATCTTCATCTGCTCAGCCTGCTGACCTACCATCTGGTCCTTCTGTTGGCGCATGGTCATGTAGCTGTAGAGCACATTCGATACGCAGAAGAGGATACAGGTCAGGGAGAGATGGTCGCCAATACCCCAGATCTGGGTTCCCCACTCAATGATGGGGTCGTAGGTGGAGAGGTCGTCGATCCAGAGGAACGACTCGCGGCGCAGCTGGATGGCGTTAGGCACGAAGAAGAACATGGCCATCCAGATGGGGAACTGGATCAGCATCGGCAGACAGCCGCCTAAGGGCGACACGCCGTATTTGGCATAGAGCGACATCATCTCCTGCTGCTTCTTCATTGCGTCTTCCGGCTTGTCATACTGCTTGGTGGCCTCGTCGAGCTTCGGCTTCAGCACGCGCATCTTGGCACTCGACATGTAGCTCTTCTTCACCATCGGGAAGGTGATGACCTTCAGCAGCAGCGTGAGCAGGATGAGCACGATGCCCATCGAGAAGCCCCACGAGGTGAGCCAGTCGAAGAGGTAGATGGTGAACCAGCGGTTGATCCAGCGCACGAGCCACCATCCTAAGTACACGATCTGCTCCAGGTCGAGGTCCTTGCCGAAGGTGCTCTGCTGCTCCACGTCCTTGATCAGGCGGAAGTCGTTGGGGCCGAGATACATCTCAAACTCCGAGGCCGTCGCGCCTGTGGGGTCGAAGCTGGTCTTCAGCTTGGCGCCCATCTGCTTCAGGTATCCGCTGCCTTTCTCCTGCGGGATGCTGGTCAGGAGGGCATTGCCGGCAAAGTTGTCTTTCGAGATCAGGGCTGCCGAGAAGAACTGGTTCTTGAAGGCCACCCAGTCGAGCTGTTCCTCCACGGGCGTGTCTATCTCCTCCGAAGTCTCGCCCAGCTCCTTCGTGCCGCCGTCGGCCTTCTTGTAGGTGACGGTGGTGTAGCGGTTCTCAAACGTGAAGCCCCTTTCCTGCTGATACACCAGGTCGTTCCACTCGATGTCCATTTGCTTGTAGCTGGGGGCGAACATGCCGCTCAGCCCATTGGCCTGGAAGTTGAAGTGGAGCATGTAGTCCTGGCCTAAGCGGTAGTTGAACGCGATGCTGCCGCCGTTGCTGGCCTGAGCCGTCATCGTCACGGTGGAGTCGGTCACGTTCGAGGGGGTGAAGTAGAGGTCTTGAGTGATGATGTTCTCCGACTTTCCTGCCAGCATGAAGTTCATCCGCTGGGTCTTCTCGTCGAAGAGCGTCACCTCATTCTTAGAGTTGTCGATGTTCTCAAAACCCTTGATGACGGCCTTCGAGATGGTGCCGCCCTTGGTTGAGAAGGTCAGTTCCACCTTGTCGTTCTTCAGCACCACGGGCTGATTCTGTCCGTTCAGGGCCGAGAAGAAAAGGGCTGTGCTGTCGCCTTTGGCTGCAGCCTCTGCCTGGGCTTTCTTGGCTGCCTCGTTAGCTTGCTGCTGTCTGGCAGCGTTATCCTTAATGGCTGAGGCAATACTGTCTTGCTTACGTGCGGCCTCAATCTCCTCTGCAGAAGGCTGGTTCCACCAGCTGAAGCCGATGAGTACCAATGCGATGAGAACGAAGCCGATGATAGTGTCTCTGTTCATTTCCTATTTAATTTTTGATTCTATTTTTCCTTTATAAATAATGTACGCAATAAATCAAGGTGCAAAGGTACAACTTTTAATTAAGAATTAAGAATTAAGAATTAAGAAATTGTATTAATTGCTGCAATTTTTTCACTTTTCACTTTTCACTTTTCATTTCTTTTTGTAACTTTGCACTCAGTTATGAGAAAAATAGCCTTATTATTCGCGGCAGTCGTTGCGCTCAGCGCAAGTGCCGCACAGTCAAATGATAGTATTGACGGACGCTATTATCGTCTGTTCGTCCCATTGACGTTCTATCATAATGTCGCAGATAAGACGCTGTCGCTCCATTCCGAGAATGCAGGAAAAGATCCTGTGGCAGATGCCGTCGATGCAGCCTTGCTCAACATCTATCTGAATCGTCCGGACCTTGTTAGTACTACGGAAACGGAGCTCGAGGAGACGGGAAATATCCGTAAGGATGTGGATACGCCTATCTTAAACAAGGTGGAACTGGTTGAGAAAGTGGAAGAACCTGTGATTGACGCTCCTGAGGATATCCCGACGGATGTCCTTGTTCAGAAACCAAAGTTCTGGACCAAGAAAGGCGACGGATATTTGCAGTTCATGCAGAACTATGTCTCTGGTAACTGGTATAAAGGTGGCGAAAGCAATTATTCTGCAGTAGGCTCCCTGACTCTGGAGGCTAATTACGACAACAAGAATAAGTGGAAGTGGGACAACAAACTGGAGATGAAGCTGGGCTTCCTCACTTCTCGTGATGACTCGCTCCATAAGTTCAAGGCCAATGAAGACCTGCTTCGTTTTACGAGTAAGGTAGGATTGGAGGCTGCTAAGAACTGGTACTATACTTTCCAGCTATTGACTTATACCCAGTTTACCCGTGGCTTTAAGTCGAATGATAAAAAGGTGTATTCCGATTTTATGTCACCATTCGTCCTGAACCTTGGTCTTGGTATGGATTACAAAGTTTCCTCAAAAAATAAGCGTCTGACTGGAACGCTGAACTTCTCACCGTTCTCTCTGAACTATCTTTATGTAGGTCGCGAGGATTTGGCTCCAGCAAATGGTCTGGATGCTGGAAAACATTCCAAGGTGGAGTTTGCTTCTCACATGACTGCCGACCTTGTTTGGAAGATGAATGATGTCGTCACTTGGAAGTCTCGTCTTTATGCCTTTACATCTTATAAACGTGGATTGATAGAGTGGGAAAATACCTTTGAGTTGAGAGTATCTAAATATATCTCTGCCAACCTGTTCCTGTATCCTCGCTTCGATGACTCCAGTCTGTATGATGATGACTTAGGTTATTGGCAGTTTAAGGAATATTCGTCAGTAGGTTTCTCCTATGCGTTTTAAACAAAAAGCCCGCCAAAACTCTGGCGGGCTTTCTTTATTCTGTCATTTCTCCTTCTATATAGAGTCGTGTCATCTCCACAACTCCGTTAGTACGGATGGTGATTGATTTCTTGAAATGACCAGGGAACTTGCCTGTACCATTATAGGTCACCTTAATCTGTCCCTGCTCACCTGGCTTGATGGGCGACTTGGTGTATTCAGGAACGGTGCAGCCACAGCTGGCCACAGCCTGATTGATGATCAATGGCTGTTCGCCTACATTCGTATAGGTGAAAGTGTAGGTTACCACAGGATTTTTCTCTGAGAAGGTTCCAAAGTCGTGTGTCAACTTGTCGAACTTAATCTCTGCTGGTTTCTGTGCCAGTGCAGCTGTCAAGCCGCACATCAGCATCATGGTTATCATGACTAATTTCTTCATCTTGTATAATTGTTTAAATTAAAAACGGGGCAAAGTTAATAAATAATTTGGAAATATCCAAATAAATTTGGTATTTTGCTCGCTTATTCGTACCTTTGCACCTCAAAAGGAATAAAAGTATTATAAATATGTATAGAAGTAAGACTTGTGGAGAGCTTCGTCTCTCCGATGCAGGAAGTGTCGTGACACTCGCAGGTTGGGTTCAGCGTACTCGAAAGATGGGAGGCATGACCTTCGTTGATCTTCGCGACCGTTATGGTCTGACACAGTTGGTGTTTAACGAAGCTGACAATGCCGAACTCTGCGAACGTGCCAATAAGCTGGGACGTGAGTTTTGTATTCAGGTGAAAGGTGAGGTCAGTGAGCGCCAGAGCAAGAACCCCAAGATGCCGACGGGTGACATTGAGATTCTGGTAAAGGAACTGAACATCCTCAGCGAGAGCCTCACACCTCCGTTTACCATTGAAGACAATACCGATGGTGGCGACGATATCCGTATGAAGTATCGATATCTCGACCTTCGTCGTAGTGCCGTTCGTAAGAATCTGGAACTGCGCCATCGCATGACCATCCTGATTCGTAACTTCCTTGACAGTAAGGAGTTCATCGAGGTGGAGACGCCAATCCTGATTGGCTCTACGCCTGAGGGCGCTCGCGACTTCGTGGTTCCCAGCCGTATGAATCCTGGCCAGTTCTATGCATTGCCCCAGTCTCCTCAGACCCTCAAGCAGTTGCTGATGGTCAGCGGTTTCGATCGTTACTTCCAGATTGCCAAGTGCTTCCGTGATGAGGACCTGCGTGCCGACCGCCAGCCTGAGTTCACACAGATCGACTGCGAGATGTCGTTCGTGGAGCAGGAAGATGTGCTCCAGCTCTTCGAGGATATGGCCCGCCATTTATTTAAAGAGGTACGTGGTGTGGAACTTCCTACTCTTCAGCGTATGACCTGGCATGAGGCTATGCGTCGCTTTGGTTCAGATAAGCCCGATCTTCGTTTCGGCATGGAGTTCGTGGAGCTGATGGATCAGCTGAAGGGTACG
>Ga0247611_10007030_pt1 | contig 14278 bp, 13 predicted proteins | sample 177DNAGHGhighgp2_FD_192422 | JGI IMG/M metagenome (GOLD analysis project Ga0247611, IMG submission 192422) | Sheep rumen microbial communities from Palmerston North, Manawatu-Wanganui, New Zealand - 1770 DNA GHGhigh gp2 | ecosystem: Host-associated > Mammals > Digestive system > Stomach > Rumen...
CTATACGACTATGAGCGAAGGATTATATAGCATGGAAGCTAAGGATTTTGACAAAACCTTAGACTTCACCAAGATAAAGCCCTATGGCGACACCATGAACGACGGCAAGGTGCAACTCAGCTTCACCCTGCCCGTGCCCTGTGGTGCCGAGGCGGTAGAGGCCGCCAAGCAGCTGCTCCGCAAGATGGGTCTGGAGAACCCCAGCGTGGTCTATTACAAGGAGTTGACCCCCGGTTTCACCTTCTTCAACTGCTACGGCAGCTGCACCCACACGGTGGACTACAGCACCATCTATGTCCCCAAGGTGGAGAGCAACACGATGGACATGTACGAGACCGATGAGTACATCAAGGAGAACATCGGCCGTAAGATTGTCATCGTGGGGGCTTCGACAGGAACCGATGCCCACACTGTGGGTATCGACGCCATCATGAACATGAAGGGCTATGCCGGCCATTACGGACTGGAACGCTATGAGATGATTGAGGCCTACAACCTGGGCTCACAGGTCCCCAACGACGAGTTTATTGCCAAAGGCATTGAGCTGCATGCCGATGCCCTGCTCGTCTCGCAGACGGTGACCCAGAAGGACGTTCACATCAAGAATATGACCGAGTTCATCGAGCTCATGGAAGCCGAGGGGCTGCGTGACAAGATGATCTGCTGCTGCGGTGGTGCCCGTATCACTCACGAATTGGCTAAGGAACTGGGCTTTGACGCTGGCTTTGGCATGAACACCTATGCCGACGACGTGGCATCGTTTGTCGTGCAGGAGATGGTCAAGAGAGGAATGAAATAACTTTTTAAAAAACATAATTAATCTCAAATAACTATTTTCATTATGGATAAATATCAGATGAGAGAAGTCATCGCAAAACGTGCTGCCAAGGAGCTGCACGATGGCGATGTTGTGAACCTGGGCATTGGAATCCCAACCTTGATCCCTAACTACCTTCCCGATGGGGTTTCGGTAACATTGCAGACCGAGAATGGTGCAATGGGTATGGGTCCCACGCCCGAGGAGGGCAAGGAGGACAAGAACCTCATTAACGCTGGTGGCGGTGCCATCACATTGAATCCTGGCGCTTGCACCTTTGACTCGGCTACCTCATTTGCCATCATTCGCGGCGGTCATGTGAACGTATCGTTCCTGGGCGCTCTGCAGGTCGATGAGAAGGGAAACCTCGCTAACTGGATTATCCCCGGCAAGATGGCTCCCGGCATGGGTGGCGCTATGGATCTCGTTGTCGGTGCCAAGCGCGTAATCCTCACCATGGAGCATACCCAGAAGGGTAACCCCAAGATCTTGAAGGAGTGTACGCTGCCACTTACCGCTGCTGGACAGGTCAACATGATCATCACCGAGATGGGTGTGATGGACATCACCCCCGAGGGTATCGTGCTGCGTGAGCTCCATCCCGAGTTCACCGTCGAGGATGTGCAGGCCGCTACCGAGGCCAAGCTCATCATCTCGCCCGACCTCAAGCCCATGGACGTTTAATTCTGGCCTCCTGTCATGGAATATGAATTTTTAAAAGTCGAGCATCTTGACGGCATCACCGTCTTGAAGATATCGGCTCCCAAGTCGCTGAATGCACTCAACTCTACTATTCTCAATGAGTTGAAAGGCTTTATCGGCACTCTTGATGACACCACCCGTGTGCTCATCATCACGGGTGACGGCGAGAAGTCGTTTGTTGCCGGTGCCGACATCAGCGAGATGGCTCACCTCGACGAGCCCCAGGGCTTCGAGTTCGGCAAGTTGGGTGCTCAGGTGTTCCGAGCCATCGAGACACTGCCCATCCCTGTCATTGCCGCAGTCAACGGTTTTGCACTGGGAGGTGGCTGTGAGCTGGCCATGGCATGTGACATCCGCATCGCTTCGAACAAGGCCAAGTTTGGTCAGCCCGAGGTAGGCTTGGGCATCATCCCCGGTTTCTCCGGCACTCACCGCCTGCCCAAGCTCATCGGCCAGGGGTATGCTAAGGAGATGATCTACACCGGCAAGGTTATCCGCGCCGACGAAGCCTTGCGCATCGGTCTTGTCAATGCCGTTTATGAACCCGAGGAGTTGATGGACAAAGCCATGGAAATGGCTACCATGATGCTCAAGAATGCTCCGGTAGCAATCAGCCTGGCCAAGCAGAGTATCAACGAGGGCTATGACCTGGATGCCGAGGGTGCCATTGCGCTTGAGAACAAGCTCTTCGGCAAGTGCTTCGCCACTGCTGACCAGAAGGAGGGCATGGATGCCTTCTTGAACAAGCGCAAAGCAGAATTCACAGGAAAATAATCAACATTAATCAATCAATAAATTCAACAGCAGATTATGAAAATTTGTGTTATTGGAACAGGTACGATGGCTAAGGGTATTGTCAAGGCTTTTGCTGCCAAGATGCCCGTGGTCATGAAGAGCCGCACCCAGGAGAGCCTGGACAAAGCCATGGCTTCCATCTCCAAGGGGTACAACAAACTTGTCGAGAAAGGCAAGATCACCGAGGATGCCATGAAGGCTATCCTGGCTAACATCACCACGACGACCGAATATGCCGACTTTGCCGATGCCGACCTCGTCATTGAGGCTGCTGTCGAGAACATGCAGTTGAAGAAGGATGTGTTCATGGAGCTTGACAAGATCTGCAAGCCTGAGACCATCTTTGCCACCAACTCGTCATCACTCTCGATTACCGAGATTGCCGCTTGCACCAGTCGTCCTGCTAAGTTCATCGGTTGCCACTTCTTCAATCCTGCCGACCGCATGGCACTCGTTGAGGTCATCAAGGGGCAGCTCACCAGTGAAGAGACCGCCCAGTGCATCGTTGACCTGACCACCGAGATCGGAAAGACCCCCGTGCCCGTTAACGAGGCTCCTGGTTTTGTCGTTAACCGCATCTTGATCCCGATGATCAACGAGGCAGTAGGCATCTTGGCCGACGGTATTGCCAGTGCCGAGGATATTGACAAGTGCATGATGCTGGGTGCTAACCATCCCATGGGCCCGCTCGCACTGGCCGACCTCATCGGCAACGATGTGAACCTCGCCATCATGGAGGTGCTCTACAACGAGTTTGGCGATCCCAAGTACCGTCCTCACCCGCTGCTGCGCAAGATGGTGCGTGCCGGATTGCTTGGCCGCAAGACCGGTGAAGGTTTCTACAAGTATTAATCAATTGAGTTGTAAGTTTTAAGTTGTAAGTATGATGACCTCTTTCAGGCGATACAGTGATTTTTACAACTTAAAACTAAAAACTTAAAACTTAAAAACAGAATATGGATTTTAGCTATTCAAAGACTGAACAACTGTTCCTGCAGATGGTACGCTCGTTTGCAGAGAACGAGGTGAAGCCTCTCGCTGCCGAAGTTGACGAGCAGGAGCGCTTTCCCATCGAGACGGTCCAGAAGATGGGCAAGCTCGGCATGATGGGTATTCCTGTTCCCAAGCAGTATGGTGGAGCTGGTGGAACCGTCCAGATGTATATCATGGCCGTTGAGGAACTCTCTCGCGTGTGTGCAACCACGGGTGTTGTCCTGTCGGCACACACCTCACTGTGCATCGCTCCCATCATGGAGCATGGTACCGAGGAGCAGAAGATGAAATACTTGCCCAAACTCGCTTCGGGTGAGTGGATTGGTGCATTTGGTTTGACCGAGCCCAATGCTGGTACCGATGCTGCCATGCAGCAGACTACCGCTGTTGACGCTGGTGACCACTGGGTGCTCAATGGCTCCAAAATCTTTATCACCAACGCTTCCTATGCCAACGTGTTTATCGTGATGGCCATGACCGACAAGTCGCAGGGTACCAGGGGCATCTCGGCCTTCATCGTCGAGAAGGGCATGCCTGGTTTCTCCATTGGCAAGAAAGAGTTGAAGATGGGTATCCGCGGCAGCGCCACATGTGAGCTGATTTTTGAAAACTGCATCGTTCCCAAGGAGAACCTCCTCGGCCAGCTGGGCAAGGGATTCAAGATTGCCATGATGACCCTGGACGGTGGCCGCATCGGCATCGCTTCCCAGGCTCTGGGTATCGCCCAGGGTGCCATGGACGAGACCGTGAAGTATACCAAGGAGCGCAAACAGTTTGGCCGCTCGATTGCCAAGTTCCAGAATACCCAATTCCAGATGGCCGACCTCAAGACCAAGGTCGAAGCTGCCCGCCTGCTGGTGCGCAGTGCAGCCTGGAAGAAGGACATGCACCTGCCCTACAGTGCCGACGCCGCTATGGCTAAGCTCTTTGCCGCCGAGACTGCTATGGAAGTGACGACCAAGGCTGTCCAGTTCCATGGTGGATATGGATACACCCGTGAATATCCCGTTGAGCGCATGATGCGTGATGCCAAGATCACCGAGATCTATGAGGGTACATCTGAGGTACAGCGCATGGTGATTGCCGGTCAGTTATTCAAATAAACTGGTTTTAAGTTGTAAGTTTTAAGTTTTAAGTAATAATACCTCAATAAGGTTCTGTTACAGGCGATAGTGACCATACTTACAACTTACAACTAAAAACTTAAAACTAAAAGAGACAATATGAACATTATAGTTTGTGTAAAACAAGTTCCCGACACTACTGTTGTCAAGATTGACCCCGTGAAGGGTACTCTGATTCGTGAAGGCGTTCCCAGCATCATGAACCCCGATGACAAGGGCGGCCTCGAACTCGCCTTGAGACTCAAGGATCAGTTTGGCGCTCACGTCACTGTGATCTCGATGGGTCCTCCCCAAGCCGACGTGATGCTGCGCGAGGCACTCGCCATGGGTGCCGACCGTGCTATCCTGTTGAGTGACCGCAAGTTTGCCGGTGCCGATACGCTGGCCACTTCCTACGCTCTGTCCGGACTGTGCCGTGTGCTGGACTATGACCTGATCATTGCTGGCCGTCAGGCTATCGACGGTGATACCGCTCAGGTGGGCCCCGAGCTCGCCGAGCATCTGGACTTGCCGCAGATTACCTACGTCGCCGATGCCAAGGTGCTTGAAAACGGCAACCTGCAGGTGAACAAGGAGAATGAGGACGGCATTCAGGTTCTCGAGGTCGAGGGCAAGTGCCTGTTGACCGTGCTGGCATCAGCATTTGATGCCCGCTACATGAGTGTGAGCGGCATCATGGAGGCCTATGACAAGGAAGTTGAGGTGTGGAGTGCCGACAAGATTGACGTTGAGGAAGGCAAGCTGGGTCTCGCTGGCTCGCCCACCAAGGTGTTCAAGTCCTTCCCCAAGGCCATGAAGGCTCCTGGCGAGGTTCACGAGGTGACCCCCGAGGAGGCTGTAGAGCTCATCGTTAATCAGCTCAAAGTTAAACACATTATCTAAAGAGTTTTAAGTTTTAAGTTGTAAGTTTTAAGTACTATTCCATTTTCTGGCGATAGTGACCATACTTACAACTAAAAACTAAGAACTTAAAACTAGAAATTATGGATAAGAAAGATTATAAGAACGTATTCGTTTTTGCAGAGCAGCGCGAAGGGGTCATCCAGTCCGTTGCACTCGAACTTTTAGGTAAGGCCCGCGACCTGGCTGACGCCCTCGGCGAGAAGGTGGTTGCCATGCTGCTGGGCGAGGGTATCAAGGACCAGGCTCAGATGCTTATCGAGTATGGTGCCGATGAGGTTATCGTGGTTGATGCCCCCGAGTTGAAGGACTTCCTGAGCGAACAGTATTCACAGGCTGTGGGTCAGATTATCCTGGACCGTAAGCCCAGCATCGTGCTCTACGGTGCTACAACCATCGGCCGTGATCTGGCTCCCCGCATCGCTTCGCGCCTCAAGACCGGTCTGACTGCCGACTGCACCAAGCTTGAGATCGAGCCCGACAAGGATGGCGAACCCGAGTTCCGCATGACGCGTCCCGCCTTTGGCGGAAACCTGATGGCAACCATCATCTGCCCGAACAACCGCCCGCAGATGTCCACCGTGCGCCCTGGCGTGATGCAGAAGATGCAGCGCCAAGCAGGCCGACAGGGCGTTGTGACCGAGTTTGCTCCCAAGTTTGACGCCAGCAAGTTCAAGGTAAAGCTCGTCAAGACCATCAAGGCCGATAAGCAGATGGCCGACATCGCCGAGGCCAAGATTCTCGTCAGCGGTGGACGCGGTGTTCATGACAAGGAAGGCTTTGACAAGCTGCAGGCTCTTGCCGATGTCCTGGGCGGACAGGTGGCTTCGTCACGTGCCATGGTTGATAACGGCGTGATGCCTCATGAGTGCCAGGTGGGTCAGACGGGTAAGACCGTTCGCCCCAACCTCTACATGGCATGTGGCATCAGCGGTGCCATCCAGCATCTTGCCGGTATGGAGGAGAGCGATTACATCATCGCCATCAACAAGGATAAGTTTGCTCCCATCTTCAGCGTTGCCGACCTGGGCATCGTGGGTGACCTGCACAAGATCGTGCCCATGCTCACCGAGCGCATCAAGAAAGAACTGGAGAAATAATTCCTAAGTTTCCATAGTTACAAGAAAGCCGACGTCATGCGTGATATCGGCTTTCTTGCTCAATGAACAGGACATGCTTCTTGCAGCACTGTTACAGTATATCACATTAACAATGAAACTTATGTACGATAGAGAATTTACACCACAGTGGATTCACCGGTTGAAAGAAAACGAGGTCTTTGTGTTCGGCAGTAACCTGGGCGGTTTTCATGCTGGCGGGGCTGCACGTGTCGCCCTCGAGAGTTTTGGCGCGGTGTGGGGGCAGGGTGTTGGCCTTCAAGGCCAGAGCTATGCCATTCCCACGATGCACGGCGGCGTGGACGTGATCAAGCCCTATGTGGACGAGTTCATAGCCTTTGCCCGCGAGCACAGGGAATTGAAGTTCCTGGTCACGCCCATCGGCTGCGGCATCGCCGGCTTCACGGCCGATCAGATGGCTCCCTTGTTTGCCGACGCCATCGCCGTCGAGAACATCATCCTGCCAGAAGACTTCGTCAAGAAACTGGAAGTAAGTTAGGAGTTAAAAGTTAGTTAGGAATTAGGAGTTGAGTCTTTTTCTCTTCTTTTCTTCTCACTGATCAGGCCTCATGCTAAGTTACATAGTCGCTAAGATTCTTATTATCAATTTAATACAATGATCAATTATAGTCGTTTCATAGCTGCTATTCATTATTATAGTCAATCGTTATCAACTAGTTGATGATCAGAAATTATTTAAAATCAAGCACTTAGCGTCATTAGCATGGGATGCTATGGCAGACATTTTTGTTTATTTTCTCGAAGGAGGGACGATTATATTGGCATGATTATTGCCTGGTCGTGCTGTGTATGGTACTGAAGAAAAAGAATAAAAAAGAGAAATCACGCCTCGATGATGTCATCAAGGCGATGCGTCGCGGCAACCGTGAGGGCCAGCAGGAGGTGATGGGGCCCGGTTTCCACGCGTCTCACAGCGTTCACCGCTCCAAGAAAGCCTATACGCGCAAGGCCAAACACAAAGGCTCACTCGACGAGTAACCCGACGATATAAAGAGCAAGTCCTGCGTTGGCCTTTATTGAGGCCTAACACAGGACTTGATGTCTTTTTTGTTAAGGGCGTTGTGTGCTAGAGTTCTATAGCATCCTTGACCTTCTCGGGCAGCAGGGCGATGTCGAGGACTTCCCTGATGGTGTTGACATAGTGGAACGTCAAGCCCTTGAGGTACATTTCCTTGATCTCCTCAATATCCTTGCGGTTATCCTTGCACAGGATGATCTCCTTGATGCCTGCTCGCTTGGCCGCCAGAATTTTCTCCTGGATGCCTCCCACAGGGAGCACCTTGCCGCGCAGCGTGATTTCACCCGTCATGGCCAGGTGATCCTTGACCTTGCGCTGTGTGAACGACGAGGCGAGCGAGGTCACCATGGTCACTCCTGCCGACGGACCGTCCTTGGGGATGGCACCCTCGGGAACGTGGATGTGGATATTGTACTTGTCAAACAAGTCCACGTCGATGCCCAGCAGTGAGCAGTGTGAGCGCAAGTACTGCAGGGCGATGACTGCCGACTCCTTCATCACATCACCCAGGTTGCCTGTCAAGGTGAGCTTTTCACCCTTGCCACGTGCCAGCGAGGACTCGACAAACAAGATTTCACCACCCACGGCGGTCCATGCCAGCCCTGTCACCACACCGGCAAACTCGTTTCCCTCATACTTGTCACGGCTATAATCAGGCGCACCCAGGTACTCCTTGAGGTGCTCCACCTTGATACTGGTGGGGTAGGGTTCACCACTGGCCTTGTGCCGTGCAACACGGCGCAACACGGTAGCAATCTTTTTCTCCAGTCTCCTGACGCCCGACTCGCGGGTGTAGTCTTCAATCATCTTGAGAACGGTCTGTTTTCCAAACTTGATTTCATTTTTCTTGAAACCGTTCTCTTCCAGCTCTTTGGGGATGAGGTGCCGCTTGGCAATCTCCAGCTTCTCCTCGGGGATGTAACCGTTGATCTCGATGATTTCCATGCGATCGAGCAGGGGACGGCTCACTGTTGCCAGACTATTGGCCGTAGCGATAAATAATATCTTGGACAAGTCATAGTCCACGTCCAGATAATTGTCATGGAAATGGCCATTCTGCTCCGGGTCAAGCACCTCGAGCAATGCCGATGAGGGGTCGCCCTTGAAGTCCTGTCCCACCTTGTCGATCTCGTCGAGAACGATGACAGGATTATTGCTGCCGCACTTGGCCAGTGCAGCAATGATGCGTCCTGGCATGGCACCAATGTAGGTGCGGCGATGGCCGCGAATCTCGGCTTCATCGTGCAAGCCGCCCAACGAGATGCGGGCATACTCGCGATTCAAGGCGTCGGCTATCGACTTGCCCAGCGAGGTCTTGCCCACTCCAGGAGGTCCATACAGGCACAGGATGGGAGCCTTGAGGTCGCCGCGCAACTTGAGCACCGACAAGTGCTCGAGGATGCGGTCCTTGACTTTCTCCAGCCCATAGTGGTCGGCATTGAGTTTGTCCTCCACTTTCTTGAGGTCAAAATTGTCATCGGTGTAAGTCTCCCACGGCAAGTTGAGCATGGTGTCCAGGTAGGCATATTCTACCGAGTAGTCAGGCGTCTGCGGGTTGAGGCGTTCCAGCTTGCGCAACTCCTTGTCAAATTGCCGCTGCACGTCCTCGCTCCATTTCATCTTGCTCGCACGTTCTTGCAGTTCCTCGATGTCATCGATGTCTGAGCCCAGTTCCTCTTGTATGGTGCGTATCTGCTGCTGCAAGAAGTGATCGCGTTGCTGTTGCGATAGCTCCTCACGAGTGCGGGATTGGATATTGGCCTTGATCTCGACCAACTGCTCCTCGCGCATGAGCAACGAGTATAACAGATAGGCACGTTTCTTGATGTCACGCTCCTCGAGCATGTGCTGTTTCTGGTCTGGGTCAAAGGCAATGTTGGTGGCCAGGAAGTTCATCAGATACAATGGATTGTCGATGTTCTTCATGGCAAATGCCATTTCCCTGCCGTTTTGCCCCATGTTGCGCAGCATGCGCAGGGTGACCTCGGCTATGGATTGCATGAGCATCTCAAATTCCTTGTCGCCCATGAGCGGCATCTTGTCCTCGACCAGCGTGACAGAGCCACGCAGATAGGGTGACGTCGAGGTGATGCGCTCCAGCTTGAAGGCTGAGCGGCCTTGCAGAATAACATTGGTAGAGCCGTCAGGCAGTTCCAGCACCTTGATGATGTTGGCTAATGTACCAAAACGGTACAGATCTTTTTCTATCGGGTCCTCGACATGACTGTCATATTGGCAGATGACAGCAATCGTGCTGTGGCTTTCCTCGGCCTCCTTGATCAGCCGCATTGACTTGTCCCTGCCCACCGACACGGGCATGGTCATCGAGGGAAACAGTACCATGTTGCGCAAGGGGAGAATAGGAATGTCATCGGCTTTATTGTCCTGGAAATCAGTATTATCGCTTACTTCATGAATCTCGGTGATGATGGGCACCACATGAGGCCCGCCATCGTTCATCTCGGCGTCTATATTGTCAAGAAAATCTATCATACTTACTGGTTTATAATTGACCTGTTTCCTTAATAAGGCAAATCGGGTGCCAAAGGTACAAAAAAATACCCAATTACAGGCCATTCACCCCGCACAGAATAATAAAAAAGAGAAAAACTCAATTCAGCACTTGCAGGACAATCGCATCAATGCGCCACCGGCCAGAATCCTCACTGGCAAGTGACGCATCAATGTATAACTCTGCTATTGTGCAGTGTGCAGGGACTATTTCAGGCTCTTGACGGCAGCCTCGAGCTGATGCATTGCTTGCTCGATGACCGAGCGGGGACTACCCATGTTGAATCGCATGTGGCACTTGCCAGCCTCTCCAAACATGGAGCCCTCGTTCATCGCCAGGCCAGCCCTGTCGCGGAACAGGCTCACCACCTCGTCATGACTGAGGCCCAGCCCTGTGCAGTCGAGCCACACGAGGAAACCCGCTTGCGGCTTGATAGCGACGATGCCAGGAATGTGCTCGCGGCAATACTGCTCCACATAGTCGATGTTGCCCTCGATGTAGCGCAGGCACTGATCTAGCCACTCGGCACCGTTGCGATAGGCCGCCTCGGTAGCAATGATAGATACCAGGTTAGCATTGCACAACTCGTTGGTCTCTATCCACTTGAAGAATGGTTCACGCAGCTCGGGATTCTTGATTACGCACCATGAACTCTTCAGCCCTGCGATATTGAACGTCTTGCTTGGGGCTCCGCAGGTCACTGTCACGGCGGCAGCATCATCGCTCACGGTCGCCATGGGCGTGTGCTTGTGGCCATATAGCATGATGTCGCCAAAGATCTCGTCCGAGAAGAGGATGACTCCATGCTTGCGGGCCAGGCTGGCCACATGGCGCAGAACCTGAGGTTCCCAGGCGATGCCAGCTGGATTGTGGGGGTTGCACACAACCATCATCTTGGGGTGCTCCTGCTCAAAGATGCGCTCCAGTCCCTCGAGGTCCATGCGGTAGAAATTGTCCTCGGTGTGAATCAGATCATTGTTGACGGTCACACGGCCATTACCATTGATGACATCCTTAAAGGGATAGTATACCGGCGGCTGGATGACAATCTTATCGCCTGGCCGAGTGAAGAAATTCACGGCTAGTCCAAATCCCGTGACGATGCCTGCCACAAAGGTGACCTCCTCCTGGGTGAATTCAAAGGCGTTGCGCTCGCGTTGCCAGTCGATGATGGACTGCCAGTATCCGTCATACAGGCAGGTGTATCCATACACGGGATGATCGGCAAGACGATGAACCAGGGCATCGGTGATGGCAGGGCACACGGCAAAGTCCATGTCGGCAATCCATAGTGGCAGCAAGTCATCGCGCCCATAATCCTGCTTCAGTACCTCAATCTTTTTACATTGTGTTCCATGACGGTCAATGTATTGGTCAAAATCGTATTTTGTCATTTGAATGCTATTTGGTATTAAATTCTTTATCGGTTGCAAAAATAATTCTTTTTTTGATGAATAGTGCAAAAAATAAGCGACAAAATAGAATAAAGAAAAAATATTTGGTAATTTTGCATTCTACTATTATAAAATGTGTCATGTATTTATGAGTGATAAAATCCATTTCATGAAAATGCACGGGGTGGGGAATGACTACATCTTTGTGGACACGACCCGCTATCCTATTGCTGACCCGCAGGCGGTTGCTGTAGCCTGGAGTAAACCGCACATGGGCATTGGTAGCGACGGGCTGGTACTCATTGGCCGTCCTGACGATGACGTGGCCGATTTCTCGATGCGCATCTTTAATGCCGACGGTTCCGAGGGACTGATGTGCGGCAATGCCAGTCGATGCATCGGCAAGTATGTGTTTGAACATGGTCTCACCGACAAAACGGAACTCAGGCTCCTCACCGCATCGGGACTGAGGTTGCTGAAACTGGATGTTGAGCCTGGCGATAGGGTGGTGAAATCGGTCACCGTGGACATGATGGTGCCGGCACTGGAATGTCCCGCCCAGTTTGTCCCCATGGCAGGCACCCTGCCCGATGGCGTGTTTGTGTCGATGGGTAACCCGCACTATGTCATCTTTGTGGACAGCCTTGACAGCGTTGATGTGTCAGCACGTGGCAGGGAACTTGAGCATCACCCTTGCTTTCCTGAACGCTGCAATATTGAGTTTGCACAGGTCACGCCCCAGGGTATCCGCATGCGGGTGTGGGAGCGTGGCAGCGGCATTACCATGGCGTGTGGCACGGGTGCTTGTGCAACGGCAGTCGCTGCGGCTGTGACAGGACGTTGCGGGCGCTCATCACGGGTCATCATGGATGGCGGAACGCTCGCAATAACATGGGATTCAAGAGACGATCACGTGTACCTGAATGGCCCCGCAACCCTCGTGTTTGAGGGGGACATAGAAAACACTGTTGATTAATGTCCTCGCTGGACGCTAGCGCTTGTTCTTGTAAATCCTGGTCAGCATCTCATCGGTCATGTCGCCAAAGATGGGGCCATTGCACAGCTGGTGAATGACAACTCCACCGTATGTCATATTGACCTCGATAAGGATGGGCTCACCGTCAGGCCCGATGGTGAAGTCCCACGAGATGAGCTTGGAAGTTGAGCACAATCGCCCGGCGACATCGCGGATGACGTCGCAACACTTGTCAACACCCACAATCTTGGTATCCTTGAACACCGTGCCCTGGGGATGCACCGACCAGCGGTTGCCTCGCTCGTCATAGGCATACTCTCCTAGTTGTCCGTCGATGGTCACGCCGCTCATGATGCCGCCACTGCTTGCGTTGTCCACACGTGCTCCGTTGATGCCCATCCTCAAGATGGATGACAGGATGTGTACCTTGCCGTCTAGCACCAGAGACATGATGCGCACGCTATTAATACTGTTGGCATGAATCTTGTTCAGGCTCTCATGCTGCTTGATTTCTTCCTGCACATTGATGTCGGTATGCTTGTGAGCGATGAGCCATTGCTTGAATTCATCAATGGGCGTGCTGGGAAAATCAAAGAAAAAAACCCCATGTCCGCCCGACGAGTTCCTTGACTCTTTGGCCACCACATGGCCGGCCTCGCGACACAGGTCAACGGCCTGGTCAAGAGTGATGAGGTGGTAATGCTCGTCAAAAAAATCACCACCCTGGATCCTCATAACCGTGCGAGGCATATTCACGCCGTGGAACAGCAGGTCATACAGGTTCTTGTCATCGAGCTGCTCGCTGCGGCGGGGAGAGGTGAACACGGTGTCAACCTCTGAGAAATAGACCCCATCGGGTATATAATACTTTAACCGCGACTTGTCCTTGCACGATGCGTTATAGAATGCAAACCAGTGCATCAGCCCGTCAACGTTGCGGTATTGTTTCCAGTAGGATGAGATTTCTTGCTTCTGTTGCTCGGTCAACGGGAGCGACTGCGGCTCCTTGAGGGGAAAAATCTGTTTGGCACGTCTCACACGTGAGATGCGCACCAGATCCTCGGTATATATCCGCTCGAAACGATCTCGCAGCTTCAACCGTAATTGAGTCAAGCTATTCATTATCACACGATAGTTCTTTTTAATTAATAGTTTTGGTGCAAATTTACTTCTTTTTGAGCAGATAGAGCAAAATTCTTTGCATTAATTGCGCAAGCCGATGGAAATGTCACATAAAAAAGAATCTGCTTTTGCATCAGGAATGAGTATTTTTTGTGTAAATTTGCGCTCTGATATAGAAAGGATAATCAATAAAAATGAGAAGATTATTATTTGGATTTTTGCTGGCTGGTGCCTCGCTATTGTCGCATGGCGCACTTGCACAAGCAGTTGGAAACGACTATTATGAGGCTTTCATTTCCATCGATGACCAGCCATCTCTGGTCACTCAACTGGAGGCGGCTGGAGCCCATGTCAGTGCCAGGTATGACGGTTTTGTGGTCGCTCGTGTCAATCAAGGTGTGAGCCAGGACAGGCTCACCGCAATTAGTGGCGTTCGCCACGTGACCCCGGCAAGGCCCCTGGTCACATGCTCGGACAGTGCGCGTTATTTCTCTCGTGTCGATGCGCTCCATCAGGGTGCCGGGTTAGAGATGCCTTATACTGGCAAGGGCGTGATTGTGGGTGTAATTGACTGTGGTTTTGATTTTAACCATATCAACTTTAGCGACAAGAATGGGAATTCGCGGGTCAAGGCCGTGTATATGCCGCTTGACGCAACGGGCACCTCGCCTGTTATTAACGGTATGACTTTGCCGGGCAGTTGCTATGAGGGGACGTCGGCTATCAAACACCTCACCACCGATGACGCTCTCACCACCCACGGCACCCAGACTGCGGGCATCGCAG
>Ga0247611_10007031_pt1 | contig 14277 bp, 8 predicted proteins | sample 177DNAGHGhighgp2_FD_192422 | JGI IMG/M metagenome (GOLD analysis project Ga0247611, IMG submission 192422) | Sheep rumen microbial communities from Palmerston North, Manawatu-Wanganui, New Zealand - 1770 DNA GHGhigh gp2 | ecosystem: Host-associated > Mammals > Digestive system > Stomach > Rumen ...
CTGAAGTTTGAGGCTTCACTGGAGTATATTTCTCCAAAGGCCGTTGAGACGGGAGGTGCCAACCAGTTTGAGATAAAGGCAGCTGTGCATGTGAATACTGCCAGCAAGATCCGTAGTGGCTATTCCGCAAATGCAGAGATAGAATTGGCAGCTGTAAAGAATGCGCTTACGGTTCCCGAAGGTGCCATTGAGTTCAGTGGTGATGATACTTTCGTCTATGTCATTAAAGGCGAGGGGGAGAAGAAAAGCTATGAAAGGAGAAAAGTCAAAGTCGGACTTAGCGATGGAATCAATATAGAGATTAAAAGCGGTCTGACTCGTCAGGATCGTGTAAGAGGGCAAAAACTGATAACAGAAACAGAATGATGGATGAGACAATCATCCATCATTCTGTCTTGATTTACTTCTTAATCTTCTTTCCGTTATAGATATAGATTCCTTGTCTGAGGGAAGAGAGAGAAGTGTTGTCTGCAACTTTACGCCCTTGCAGGTCGTAGATGATTCCATCTTGCTTTTCACTTCCTGATTCTTGAGGCTCGTCTCTCACTTCTTTGATGGCACTGTCATTGCTTCTGAAGTTCTTCAGCTCTTTGATGGCAGGTAGGGCTCTTCCTGTCTCATTGTCCCAGAGAGAAGCATTGTACCAATCATCTGTCACTCGTTTTGTAGACCAGTCGAGACCATATTCATTGGCTTCGGGGAACCACCAATAGAGTCCGTCCACACTCTGATGCTTGTTGAGCATCTCGATAAGGTCGGCAGTGAATCTCCGTTGCCCTTCGTTAGTGTCAGGCCAAGTGGTTTTCAGATTATAGGTAGCATTGTTTGGATACCACTTATGATAGTAGCCAGTTTCAACAATCTCAATCTTCTTGTCAGGATAAGTCTCTTCGAGCGTCTTGAGAACTTTCTCAAGAGTGGCGAGCGGACCGTGGAAATAGGGGTAATAGGAGATACCGATGACATCGTAGTCATTTGTGTATTTCGAGAGAGTCTTGTAGAAGTTGGTCACATTCTGTTCTTTACTCAACTCCGTCTGTATGACTATCTTTGCTTCAGGACAAACTTCCCGGCATGCCTTGATGCCACTTTGGAGATACTTGGCAAAGTTGTCAAAGGTTCCACCGTTGTATGACCCTCCATCAGGATAGCAGTGTCCTGTCGGCCATAGCATTCCGTATGTAATCTCGTTGCCAGGTTGGATAAAGTCAGGCATGGCACCTGCTGCCTTGAGAGTGTTCAGGCAGTCTATGGTGTAATGGTAGAGATAGTCTGACAACTTCTCCGGGTCTGTAGAATTCCATGCTGATGGTGTGCTATGTTGCCCCGGGTCGGTCCATGTGTCGCTGTAATGGAAGTCAAGCATGAACTTGAATCCGTAAGCCTTCAGCCTTTTTCCAAGTTGGGTGACATATTCGAGATCTTGCCTTACGCCTTGCCCCTTATGAGCGGCAGAAGCTTTGGAAGGGTCGACGAAGAGACGGACACGCATCGCATTCCATCCTTGTTCGGCAAAGAAGCCCAGCATGTCTTTGATAGATGCCCCGTCTTCTGTCATGTAGTTGGCACCATGTTCTTCGTAGGTGGGAAGCAATGAGATGTCGCCTCCCACATATTTCTGTGCCATGGATGTCATTGCGAAGCTACAGACTACGGAGGTTAGAATAGTTTTGAAATAATTCATAGAGCATTTACTTCTTATACTTTATTTCACTACGTATTTCTTGCTCCCACGAATATAGATACCTGGAGCGACAGGATGACTGACCACACGCCCCTTCAAGTCATAGATTCTGGAGTCTTGTTCCTTGTCATTCCTCTCAAGGTCTCCAGCTTTCACCTCATGAATATCAGATATGAGCTTGGTCAGGTCATTAACGGTATTCTTTCCATCCTGTTTGGTCGTGGAAATTTCAAAGTAGCGGTCTTCACGTACATCGTTAATGTCAACGGTCTGTGGAGATCCGTTGCTGGTACTGAAGACAAAGTTCACACAGTCTTTCTCTGAATGGATGGTATAGGATTTAGCATACCATTCTTTTCCCTCAACGGTGATGGTGGATGAAACTTTGTCACCCGGCCAGTTGCTATTGGCAGGGGAGTGTGTTCCGTCACCACCCCAAGTCCAGAAGTTCACGCCACTCCACTTCACCTGATCTGTGTTGACATAGACGGTAATCTCATAGGGATTGAAAGGTAGCTTCTCTTCTATGGTATATGTCCTGCTGACAATGCCGCTAACAGTAGAACCGACGAGCAGTCCTACTTGCAGGGTGGTCGTTCCAGCAGGAATCTCAATCTTAGTACCACTTGCAACTCTTTTGCTGGAAGATGTCGGAGTAGTGCCGTCAGTGGTGTAAACCAGTTGGGCATTGGGCTGTTCGGAGATGGCGGTGAGAGTTGCGGTCTGCACACCTTCGTAGTTGCCTGATGCAAGGTCTATCCAGGCTGTGTTGAGGTTGTTTGACAGATAATATCTGAAATGGTATCCCGACAGGGCAAGCTGGTAGCCTTCATCTGGAACATAGCCGTCGGGGTTGCTGCCAACGACAACGATTAAGTTTCCTTTGGTACCATTCACCCGATTGGCATAGTTGTATGCATTGTTATGCAAGTTGGAGTATATACTCTGGTTGTGGATACCTGCTGCCTTACGTACGTCAATCATAGCCTTGATATCCTGTTTGCAGTCTTGCCAGTGTGTCAGGAAGACACAGGGAGTGCCGGGCATGGCCAACAGATAGGCATTGGCGGCGAGCGTGTCTTTCGTCAGTGGGTCTTGTGCTGCATTGTGCCTGCGTTCTGTATCGTGGTTTTCAACAAAAGTGACGGCCCACTGACGATACTTTCCTTGTTCGTAATTGTAGGCGATAAGCGGCCAGTTACCATCGTTCTGCTGACCCAGACGTAACCAGTTGCCGGTGTTAGCAGCATTCCGCACTGTATAGCGGAACTGGAAATCGAAGGCTGCCGAAGTCGGTGTGCCGTTCAGTTTCGTTCCGTCAATCCATCTTCTGATAGTATTTGTTCCGTCCCAACATTCACCTACGGAGAATTGTGGCTGGGCATAGTCGTTATACATTGCTGTGTATTCTGGAGAGTAGCCCTTCACCATGTCGTAGCGGAATCCCGCATAGCCGAAGTCGTTTAACAGCATCTTCAGATATGCCTTTACGCTTGCCTGTACGTTAGCACTCTTATGGTCAAGGTCGCGCATGCCGTCCCATCCTTCTCCTGTATCATCATAGTTTGAGAGTGAGTAGCCGTTGGAGTTTGCCCAGTTCAGCGTCTTTCCGTTGTCATCGTTGTGGACGATGTCAGTTGATTTCAGCTGATAGGTCACCCCATTGTATGTCTCGGCAGGGAAATCCACCCAGTTGCTCACATTTCTACGGTGATTGATGACTATATCTGCAATGGTGCCGATACCGTGGGCTTTGAATGTGCGGATCAGAGAGAGCAGTTCCTCTTTGTTACCGAAAGAACTATTGTAGTCTGTGAACCAATAGAGGTCGTCATATCCCATGGATGTGCCGCCGCAGTTGCCGCTCTGAGGCAGCCAGACCAGATCAAAATACTGACCGAGTTCAGCAGCCTGGCTTGTGAGATTCGTCCATTTCGTGTCATCGAATGAATCCCAGTAGAATGCTTGCAGCATCACACCGTTGTAGTTTTGAGGCCACCCTTCTGTTGCTTTCATCGTCGTAGGGAGCAACAACAGGGTTGTCAGAATGATGTAGATTCGTTTCATATTGTAGCTTTTAAGGAAAAAGGATGAAGAGTGTGGAATCTCATTCCCTCTCCAAAGACTGTTATTGCAGCCTTCGTCGTTCACTCTTCATCCTTCATTAATCTTATCTTAAAGAATTATTCTCCAACAACGATGACGCAGCGGTTGCGGTCGTTCTCGCTGAATGGCTGTACAGTGTCTCCGTAAGAACTTACGTCCATGCGGCTGGCTGCAATTCCTTTCTCCTGCAAAGCTTTGGCAACCTTTTCTGCACGCTGCTTTGCATACTTCACGTTGATGGCAGGTGTGCCGGTTCCCTTGTCAGCATAACCCTTGATGGTTATACCCTTTGAAGGATACTTATTACACCATGCGACAATCTTGTTCAGCGTGGTTTCAGGATCAGGATCAGAGAGACGGATGTTGTAGAAGAAGGTCTCCTTCAGCGGTTCTTCCTTAACCACGGGCTTGGGCTCTTCTTTCACTACAGGTTTCGGTTCCTCTTTGACCACAGGAATAGGAGCGGGCTGCTCAACGATTTCCTCTTCAACTGGTATGACGGGAACAACCTTTTTCTTCATGCCGAACTTATATGTCAGGCCGAGGAAGGCAGACACCTGGAAGTCGGGGTTGTAGTTGCGTTTCAGGTTGAACTCATCGTTCTTGCAGTTACCATCTATTTCTATACCGATGGCGAAGTTGCGTGATACGTTGAAGTTGAACTGTGTTCCCACGCGGGTGTTGAATGTGCTGTGCTTGGTTCCGCAGGGTTCGGGATTCTGCACATAGTAGAATTGGCGGTTCATGTTCTTATACTCGTCGAAATCCCAAGTATAGTTCACGCCGAATCCAGCCAAGAGTACCCAGTCGAAGAATCCGCAGGTGCGGTGGGGAGCGATGATGTTACTCATGTTCAGCAACAGGTCGAGATCACCCGTGAGAGCCTTGAACTTGTATTCAGGACTTCCTGTGTGTGTTGAGTATTTCAGGTCATTGGTGGCGGAGGTATAAGGCAGTGCGCCTTTTACTTCCCATCCCTGCACATGTAGCCGTACACCGACTTTCGAATTGAAGTAGCGTCCGAAGGAGAGGGCTGCCTGTGGGGTGATGAGCTTCGTGAACTTCTCATTCGTGAATGTGCTTTGAGCACCCCCCTGCACAGTGATGAAACTATAGGGATAGTTTTCCTCTATTTCTTGTGCTTGTGCTGCTGTGCACACTCCGGTAAGGAGTGCCACGGCAGCGATGATATTCATTATTCTTTTCATAATCAGAGTCTTTTAATGTGTTTGAATTACTCAACCGTACAATAGATCTTGTCGGAAGTCTTACGAGTAGGATAGAGCTTGATGGTCTTTCCTTCCACAGTGAGATTGTCACCGTTGGCTGTGAGATTGCTGATATCCCCACCAAGGTTGATGTCCCAAGAGTTGTTGGCAGTGAACTTCCATCCTTTGCTGTTGACTCCTGCATTGTTGATGACGTAGCAGTAGTTTTCGGCATCCCATGTCATCTGTTGAGCATCGTCGCCCGGATTCCAGCCGTTGAAGTCGCCCACCAGATTCATGTTGTTGATACGAACACCCTTGAGTGTACCCGAAGCAAGGTCGGCAGTGATGTAGTAGATACCCTCTCCGGCATTGGCTTTGATGTTGCTGCCTCCGCCTTGAACGAAGTCGCCGCTTACACCGCCACTAAATGTGTCGAAGTTAATCTCATTATCCCATGAGCCGGCAACACGCTGGAACTTGAATTCATTGCCCCAATTGTTCGGGTCGGCGCAGTAGATGTAACCTGTGTAGACACCGTCGAAGCTCAGTGTGGCAAGTTTCTGCTCAGCATTGCTCCATCCGTCGGTAGCACCGATGAAGTAGATGTAAGGAGCAAACTCAAGTTTCTCAATCTTGTATTTGTATTCCATCATGTTGATGGTAATGCGGTAGATACCAGCCTTCTCGATCTTTCCAGCCTGAGGATTCTGAGTGGTCAGTGTTCCTTCCATGCTTGTGTCGCCGTCGACGGCAGTTCCGAGAACACCTGTGTCGCCTCCAGCCCAGAAGTCTCCGTCGTAGTTACCCTGTGGGATAATCTTCCAGTACTGGTTGTCGGCAGTCGTGGTCACAACAATCTGGAATTCAGGAGCATCGTAGACGTTGCCGCTGCCCAGGTGGTTGAAGGGCTTAGCTCCGTCTTTGTCCCATGCACACATGTCACCCACGAGCCAGTAGCCAGTGTCGATGAATGGAGCAGCTGGGATTACCTTGATGGGGAACACAGCCGATGTGGCGGTCTTGATCGTCGTTATGCCGTTGCTGAGCCACATGCTCACAGTGGCATCGAGTGAGCGTTCCACCGGAGCCTTTCCAAATGTAGCCTCCACATATTCTTTCAGAGAAGGATAGTTGATATTTCCGTCTGCACTCAAATTGAATGTCTGGCCGCCCAGACTGAGGGTGTATTGAGGTACAAAGTCATCGGCTGAGGCTGTGGGAGCAGTGATGGTACACACCTTGACAAGCTCCTGACCTTCCGCGATGTCGGCAAACTTGATGACATCGACGGATGCCACACTGCCATCGGCAAAGCTGACCTGTGTCGGCTGTGGCACCGCTTGCGGGGCACTCCAGTCTGTATAGTCATCAGTGCAGGCGGTCAGCAAAGCCACTAACGACAATCCGATAAATATATTCCTAATCATAACGATTCTTTTTTTAGATGATTACACATGATTACTGCTGGATGAATTGGAAGTATCCCGTGATGTCGTTGAAGAGGATAAGATAAGTACCGTCTTCTGGAATCACGATATTGCTACCATTGTCAATGCCATAGCCATAGAATCCCTTAGAGTAAGTGATGAAAGATCCACCCTTGTTGAAGTCCCAAGTGCCAAGTTGCTTGAACTTGATTTCATCTTTTTCTTTCATATCCTTGATAATCATCCAGTCGTGGTTCTCTGCTCCATCGTAGGTATGGACGGGTTTCATCTCCTCGTCACTCCAGTTGTTGAAGCTTCCAGAAACGGCCATGCCGTCAAACTTGGTAGGATTACCTTCATAAGGCTCAACGGAGAGTTGGTTGGCAGCTGTGTTGAGGGTGACGGTGTAGATACCTGGAGAAGGTACGGTGATGTCGCCTGAACCTCCATCGTTCATGACGAACTGTCCGAAGGAGTTACCCTGTCCCCACTGGTCGTCCCATGAGGTGGTGAACTTCTTAAGTTTGAATCCGTTACCGGCGAGATAGCCAACCCATGTGATTTCACCCTTACCGGTGTTGCTGTCATAAACAAAGTCCTTCACGGTGTGCATAGGAATGCTGCTGGGGATGTCATTGCCCCATTTACCATCACCGATATCAGCACCGATGAGGTACCATACCTCTGGATCGGCAGCAACAAGCTCAATATAATAAGGAACAGTCTTGAGCTGGATGCTGTTGTCTGACAGAATAGGCATGTAAACACGCTTCGAAGCATCGCGAATGTCCGCCTTCACGCGGATGGTAACAGGCTGCATGGCGGGTACAGCATCAGCTGACCACTGGTTGAGCAGCATCAGTGCCCTGTTGATAGAAGCGGTAGACAAGACAGCCGTGCAAGAAGAGAATGTCTCAGGCAGAACGAAATAATCGGCACCGCTGTTGTCTTCAGCCTTATCATCGTAAGCTTGTGTGAATGAACCTTTGGTAGAGACCAGGATGCTGTATGTCGGGATGACAGGAGCATTGGGCTCAGTGAATTTCGGCTGCGACCATGTCATCGTCACCGAATATGATTTCATCAAATCCACTTGTCCCTGAGCCTCGGCCACCTCGTTGATGGAGAATGTCGCGGGCTGTACGAGGGTGGGATTGGAATCATTGTCATCGCTGCAAGATACCATGGCCATAGCCCCGGTGAGCAGCAGCGTAGCAAATGCAAATATCTTTTTCATTTTATGTTCCTCCTTATTTTAATAGTTGGGATTCTGCTTGAGTTTAGGATTAGCATTGATGTCGACAGCAGGAATAGCGAAGATATTGCGATATTCAGCAAAGCCGACACCGTTCTCTGAACCGCCTTTCCAATCCCACAGATAGTCGCTACTGTGTGAGCCTCCGAAGTAGCCATAACGGATGAGGTCGGTACGGCGGAAGCCTTCATAATAGAGCTCGCGTGAACGCTCGTCAAGAATCTGATCGGTGGTATAGCTGCTACGTGTGGCGGCATTGGCGCGTTTACGCAATGCATTGATGTATTCTGTGCCTGCAGTTGTGGTGACACCGCCGTTCAGTCGGGCATCAGCCTCTGCAGCGATGAGGTAGGCCTCAGCAGCACGCATGATGAAGTAATCGGTGTCCACGAACTTTGAATTGCGAGGCTCAGAGCCGGATGAATATGTGTTGCGGTATTTAGCCACGGCATAACCAGACTGATAGTCGCTTGGGGTGGTCACCTTCAGTTTGCGGTCCTTACCATAGAAGAGGGCGCGATCGTCACCGGCAGAAATAACCATGTCTCTCACGTTGACGGCAGGTGCATCGTTGTTGGGGAAGAACTTAGCAACGAACTGAGAACGTGCGCGGTTACCAGCCCAGAATTCGGCAGTACCGTAATCGCCATTCTCATTCATGTCAGACTTCCAGCAGGATGCCATCAGGAAAAGTGTTGTACCATAGGACGTGGTGGTGATACCATCTTGGTTCAAGGCAAGGATAGCTTCCTGAGAAGCTCCGCTCTCGCCGTTATCGCCCATGAAGAGCATCTGGTAGGCACTCCATCCGTTCACACCTTTAGACCACAACTTATGCGGACCATTGATGACTTTCTCAGCGTATGACTTAGCGTCAGCCCAATGAGCAGAACCTGTGTAGACCTGAGCATTCAGATACATACGGGCAAGCAGTAGGTTGGCTGCGTCCTGGTCAGCACGAGCGTAACCATTGTCCTTGCTTGTGCGTGCTGCAGGAGTTAACAGGTTAGGTAGAATAGCCTTCAACTCACTCTCGATCCATGCGAAGAGGTCGGCACGCTGAATCTGGTCGGCCAGATCAAGTGGCAGCAACTTCGTTGTGAAGGGCACATTTCCATAGCAGTCCATGAGGAAATAGTAGTAGAAGGCACGCAGGAAGCGGACTTCAGCCTCACGAGTAGCGTCAACACCTGCACACTCCTCAAGATATTGGTTGCAATAGTTGATACCGGCATAGAGACGGTAATAGAAACCTTGCAGCATGGGATGGGAAGCACCCCAAGTGTTATAGTTGAAATCGGGGATACCAGGGTCACCCCAAGCACAAATGGCCTCGTCGGTGGTCAGTTCGTTGGCATTCCACATCTGACGGACGAATCCCGTCGTACCACCATCCAATCCATCGATGTCGCAGTCACCGTCGCCGCCGGTGTTGCCAGCCAATGCCATGTTAGCGTAGCATTTGGTGTAAAGACCGACCTCGTCGACCTTCATAGCTGTGCTGGGATCGATGGGTGTGACATCCAAGTCGCCCGTGCAAGAGCTCAGCCCTGTAGCAGCTAATGCGATGCCAACAGTAAGAATGTTATTTTTGAAATTATTTAAGTTCATAGTCTTTATCTTTAAAAATTATCCTTTCATCTCTTTTAGAAATTGATATTCAGTCCCATCTGTAAGGTGAACGGGCGCGGATAGATGTTGTTGTCGATACCTCCAGGTACTTCGGGGTCGATTCCGTCGTACTTGGTGATGGTGAACACGTTAGTGGCAGATACATAGATACGACCTGTCAGCCCATCGTAGCGGCCTCCCTTGAAGAGGTTATTGAAAGAATATCCCAGCGTGATGTTGTCACATTTGAGGAATGAGGCATTATGCACGAAATAGTCAGAGATTGCATGGTCGTAGGTAGACCAGTTGTTCTTCACTGCAGAAGGAATGACGTTCTGCAGATAGTTGAATGAGTCATCGAAACGCTTCGATACGTTGGAATAGCCAGCCTGCTTGTCCCAATAGACATAGTTGTTGAAGTTGGCACGGAGACCGAAGCCAAAGTCCCAGTTCTTATACTGCAGACGTGAGCTCAAACCGGCGATGTAAGGAGCTGCCGGACTCTTGTAGAAGTAGAGATCATCGTCGTTGATGATGCCGTCGGCATTGCGGTCGACATAGACACCCTCAAGAGGAATGCCGTTGCTGTCATAAACCTGCTGGTATACATAGAACGAGTTGGCGGGATGTCCCACGGCATGTGCCTGCACGGTGTTACCTGTACCCGAGGAGATGCCACCTGTCTTGACGATGGGAGCAGCACCGGTGAGTGCGGTAATCTCATTCTTATTATAGGTGAAGTTAGCCGTCACCTCCCATTGCCAGTCCTTTGTCTGGATGGGGCGAACGGTCAGAGATGCCTCGATACCCTTGTTTTCCAACGATCCGATGTTGGTGCTTACCTGGTTGCGGAAGTTTGAACCTGCAGCCACATAGGCATAGTTGATAAGGTCGGTGGTCTTGCGGAAATAGTAGTCCACGCTACCGCTTACCCTGTTATGGAAGAGGCTGAAGTCGAGACCAGCATTATAGGTCTCAGTGGTCTCCCATTTAAGTTGGAGGTTGTAGGCATCAGGACGATAGAGAATACCCTCTTCATTGACACCGGTAATGGGATAGCGTCCATGAATGCCCTTGGTGTTGACAGCATACGACTTGAAGTAGGTGTAGTTTCCGATACCATCCTGTTGTCCGGTCTTACCCCATCCGAGTCTGAGCTTCAGTTCGTCGAGCCAGTGGGCATTCTTCAGGAATGCTTCTTCATTGATTTTCCATCCTAAGGCTACAGAGGGGAAGGTTGCCCAGTGCTTGGCGAAACGGCTTGAACCGTCACGGCGCACGGTGGCAGTGATCATGTACCGGTCGAAGGCTGTGTAGTTCATACGTCCGAAGAAGCTGACCAGATAGCTTTCCTGTTTCCACTCGTTGTCGTTCTCATTGTAGGGCTTTCCTGCCAGTGAGAGTCCGGTGTACATGTCGGTCTGCTGTGTTGTCATGGGATAGAGTCCGGCATAGTAAGAGTTTCCCCAATACTTATTGTGGCTCCACTCGTAACCGCCCATGATGTCAAAATGCTGTGTCTTGGCAAAGTCCTTATAGTACTGAGCGTAAGCAGAGTAGGTGAGGCTGTACTTGTTCTCCTTGGTGAAGCCGGAGTTGCCATAGTAGAAGTTGCTCTGTCCCCAGTTAGCGAAGTCGGTCTTCTGCTTACCGTTCGACCAGTCGCCACTGAAGTTCATGTGCAGACGCAGATCCTCGAATCCGTGCATCTGGTAGTCAACCTCCACATTACCCATGTAGTCGAAAGAGTTGGCTCTGTCGTTCTTCTCATAAAGACGGGCTACGGGGTTATAGGCAGCATTGGTGTTCTTCAGAGTCGGGTAGTTAGGATCATTGAGCGACTTACCCTCGTCGGTCCATGTGAAATAGCCATGGAAGTTTTTGAATGCGGGGTCATTAGAGAAGACCGGCTGCGTGGGATCCATTCGCACAGCGTCGCTGATGGCGTCGGTATTGGCATAGCGTGTGTGCGAGTACATGAACTTACCATTGATGTTGAATTTCAGATGGTCTTTAAAGAAAGACGGATTCAACGTCATGCTGGCAGTTGTACGCTGGTAGTTGGATGTCTTCAGGATACCATTCTGGTCGGTATAGCCGGCACTGAAACGGTAAGGCATGTTCTTCAGACCGCCCTGAACAGTGACGTTGTGGTCGCTGCTGACAGCTGAGTGGAAGATTTCCTCCTGCCAGTCGGTGTTGGCATTACCCAACAGAGCAGCAGCCTTTGATTCCTCTCCGTAATAGCTGTTGATGAAATTACGATACTCATTTGCATTGAGTACATCGAGTGTCTTCTTCTTCACCGAGTAGGACATGTTTCCGTTATAGCTCACCTTTGGAGCCATACCCTTGCGTCCTTTCTTAGTAGTGATGATGATGACACCGTTAGAACCACGGCTACCATAGATGGCTGTTGCAGAAGCATCCTTCAGTACGGTGAAGCTCTCGATGTCGTTAGGATTGATCATCGACAATGCGTTGGGCGCACCCTTGATACCTTGGCGGTCGAGGGCCAGTCCATCGATGACAATCAGCGGGTCGTTGGAGGCATTGAGTGACGAACCTCCACGAATACGGATAGTGGCATCACCACCAGGGGTACCGCCATTGCTGATCACATTCACACCGGCAATCTTACCCTGCATCATGTCCTGTGCACTGGTAATCATACCATGGTTCTTCTCATCGGGCTTGATGGCTGTAACCGAACCGGTAAGGTCGTTCTTCTTTGCTACACCGTAACCGATGACCACCACTTCGTTGAGTGACTTGGCTGCATCGTCCAGCAAAGTAATCACTACATTCGAGGCAGCCGACACTTCCTGGGTTTCATAACCGATGTAAGATACAGAAAGCGTAGAACCGCTTTGCGCTTTGATTGTGAAGTTTCCGTCGATGTCGCTCACCGTTCCACCTTCTACACCGCTGACGCGGATGGTGGCACCGATGATTGGTTCGCCGGTAGTATCCTTCACATGGCCATTGACAGTTATTTGCTGTGCAAAGCCGCTGACAGAGAGAATCATCCCGCATATTAAAGCGAGCATTCTCCTAGGCATGTTAATTTTTACCTGCTTCATCATTTAGTAATTGTTTAATTTACGTTTTATTAGTTATTGTCTTATTCTGTCGGGCAATAGTTGTCTTTGTATCTGGAAGCCCACCACTGGGGACTTCTGCTGCAAAATTACTTTTCTTTACGGTTATCGTGTACGAATTTCTTACAAAAAGCGTTATTTAATGTGTGCAAACGATTGCATAGCGGGATTGTTATATTCTGCTGAGTTGACGGACAATGTCTTGAAGCTTTTTCCTATTTTTGCGGCAATGAAGTTATAGAAGGTGTTACGATGAAGAATTTCCCGCTGCCTCTCACAATGAAGGATATCGCCAGCGAACTGGGTGTCTCGGTGGCTACGGTGTCACGTGCGCTGAAAGACAGTCCGCGTATCAGCGTTGAGCAGCGCGAGAGAATCAAGAGCTATGCGCGTGAACACAACTTCTTCCCCAATGTGATTGCGGAGAGTCTGCGCAACAGCAGGGTACGCCCGCTGAAGCTGATAGGAGTCATCATCCCCCAGTTTGCCCACTACTATTTCTCCAGCATACTGAGCGGCATCGAGGAGGAGGCATCGGCTCACGGATATAACATCGTGGTGGCGCAGAGTGGCGAACGGTACGACCAGGAAGTACGCATTTGTAAGTCGTTCTATGAAAATAAGGTGTGCGGCATCATCGTTTCACAGGCAAAGGACACCCGCCACTATGAGCACTTTCAGCGGCTGCTCGACAACGGAGTGCCCTTGGTGTTCTACGACCGTATCTGCACGGGAGTGAATGCAAGCCGTGTGGTGGTCGATGACTATATGGGTGCCTTCAATGCCGTCACTCATCTCATCAACATCGGATGCAGGCGCATTGCCTACTACGGCTCGTCGATGACGCTGGAGATTTCGAAGAACCGTTTCAACGGTTACCGGGACGCATTGCTGAAGCAGGGACTCCATCCGCAGGACAAGTGGATTTTCATCTGTGACAACCGCGCTGATGCGGAGGTGGTGACGCCCGAGGTGCTCCAGCAGGAAGAGATACCCGATGCCTTTTTTGCCGTGAATGACGATACAGCTATCGGTATCCTCTATACAGCCAAGCGTATGGGGTACCGCATCCCCGAGGACATCTGCATCTGCGGCTTCACCAACGGCGAGCGTGCTATTGCTTGCGACCCGATGCTCACCACAGTCGAGCAGAGAGGCGTGACCGTGGGCGAAGAAGCGGTGAACATCCTCATCGGACAGGTGGAAGGTACGATTCCCCGTAATCATGTGGAGAAACGTATCGTGAGGACGCGGCTCATCATCAGAGGGACAACAAGATAAAAACCAACAATATGAAACAAAAACCGAATTTATCCTTTTGGGCACTATGGAATCTAAGCTTTGGATTCTTCGGCGTGCAGATTGCCTACGCCTTGCAGAGTGCCAATATCTCACGTATCTTCCGTACGTTGGGAGCTGACCCCCATTCTCTGAGTTTCTTCTGGATACTCCCTCCGCTCATGGGTATCCTCGTGCAGCCTATTGTGGGGACATTGAGCGACAAGACATGGTGCCGTTTCGGACGTCGCATCCCTTATCTCTTCATCGGAGCGGCCGTGGCTGTGGCGGTGATGTGCCTGCTACCCAATGCGGGATCGCTTGGACTGGCCGTCTCGTCGGTCATGATTTTCGGGCTGGTGATGCTCATGCTCCTCGACACCTCTATTAATATGGCGATGCAGCCGTTCAAGATGCTTGTCGGCGACATGGTGAACGAGGAACAGAAGGCGAAGGCCTACAGCATCCAGTCGTTCCTCTGCAATGCGGGAAGCGTGGTAGGATTCCTCTTCCCCTTTGTCTTCACATGGATTGGATTGCAGAACACAGCTCCCGAAGGCATCGTTCCGCCGTCGGTGGTATGGTCGTTCTATATCGGTGCAGC
>Ga0247611_10007032_pt1 | contig 14277 bp, 6 predicted proteins | sample 177DNAGHGhighgp2_FD_192422 | JGI IMG/M metagenome (GOLD analysis project Ga0247611, IMG submission 192422) | Sheep rumen microbial communities from Palmerston North, Manawatu-Wanganui, New Zealand - 1770 DNA GHGhigh gp2 | ecosystem: Host-associated > Mammals > Digestive system > Stomach > Rumen ...
TGGCTACTCGCGCGACCTGCTCTTTGGCTACTCGCCTAAGGACATCCGCAGTATCACCGTGCTGAAGGGCGCTGATGCTGCCATGTACGGTTCGCTCGGCAGCAACGGAGTAGTGATGATAGAGACCCAGCAGGCTACAAGCGACAACCTCGACACACGTATCTCATTTAGCGGACAGTATGGTCTGAACCTCAAGCAGAACACCATACCGATGCTCGATGCCAGTCAGTACCGAAGCTACCTTGCTTCAGTAGGCATGACGACCTATCCGTCGTTCACTGCTCTCACGAATGACTATCCCTTCCTACAGAACGGAACGAACAACAACTCATACCTATTCAACGAGAATACCGACTGGATGAAGGAAATACAGCGTACAGGTTTCCAGACAGAGAACATTTTCCGTGTTGAGGGAGGTGACGAGATTGCCAAGTATAACATATCGTTTGGTTATACCGGTAATCAGGGAACACTCCGCAATACCAGCAGCAATCGCTACCATACTATGATTAGTAGTGATGTAATGGTAAGCCGAAAGATTGATATTACTGCCAATGTCGGATTGGCCTACATCACCAGTGACCTGCAGAACATGGGTATGGTGCCTGAGACCAACCCGATCTTTGCTGCCCACCGTGCTATGCCACAGCTAAACGCACACGCAAAGCAAACCGATGGCTCCGTATTGGGTACTTATGCAGCTTACAACAGCTGGATGGTCAACAATCTTCCTTATACGGCCTACAACACGTTCAGCAACCCGCTCGCCATCATCAACACAGTGGAAGGTAAAGACAAGATTTACGATGCCAATGCTGGAATCGGACTGAACTACAAAGTTAACGATTTCCTGAAACTCTCAGCGCTCGTCAACCTTTATTATAATTATACTGAGGAGACAATGTTCATCCCTGGCGTATCCGATCAGGCTATCATACCGCAACTTTACGGCACTGGTAAAAACCAGGTGAGCAATGGTGTCATCCGTCAATTGATGAATACCTACCAGTTCTCTGGTCAGTATAACCGCACGTTCAACAAGGTACACGAGATTAGTGCCTTGGCCTCGGCTCGTCTGATGACCCGCAACGTGGAGTACGACTGGTCAAGAGGCTACAATACACCTAACGACTACAACACCACCCTCGACGTAACCAACGACGAGAAAACTTCGACGGGTAACAATGTAGAGTGGAACTATATGGGCTTTAACCTTCACGGTGACTACACTTGGAACCGCATCGTAAAGGGACAGATTGGTATGGTCCTCGATGGCACCAGCGCCAGCGGTGTCGACGCAGCCCGCTTCGGTTTCTTCCCCTCGGCAGGCGCGACCTTCATGCTGGCCAACACCGGCTGGCTGCCCTCAGAGTTCAACAGACTGAACTTCTCTGTGGAAGGCAGTTTCTCAGGCAATAGCCGTTTCTCTTCCAACTATGGCAAGAACTACTATATAAGCGGTGTCTACAGCGAATACGGCATCGGCACCATCAGCCGTGCCAACATGCCCAACACCAAACTCACATGGGAGAAAAAGCGCCAGTTGGACTTCGGTATCGATGCTTCGCTGCTGAAGGGCCGCATCGACGTAGGTTTTAACGTTTTCTTCAACGAAAGCTACGACCTGCTGCTCAATAGCGGCGTGTCGGCTGTCTACGGTTCTACCGACTACTACGACAACCTCGGTAAGATTAGCGGACGCGGTATTGAGGTGTCTACCCGCTTGGCCCCCATCATGACACGCGACTTCGACTTCATCGTCTCTGCCAACATCGCATCAATGAAAAGCACCATCAAGTCGCTCGGAGGCCCCGATCGCAACATCATCCGTTACACAGGCTACAACAAGGACGATGCCCAGATGCTGATGGCCGTCGACGAACAGCCCTATCAGTTCTACGGCTACCAGACCAACGGCATCTATGCCACACAGGCTGAGGCCGACGCTGCTGGACTGGTGAACAACAGCGGCAGCAAGTATCAGGCAGGCGATGTGCGCTTCATCGATCAGAACGGCGATGGCATCATCAACGACCAGGATAAGACCACCCTTGGTTCTTCACTGCCGTCTGTCTATGGTGGCATCAACCTGATGCTTCGCTACAAGAAGTTCACCCTCGATGCCAACTTTGGCTTCGTCATGGGCAACAAGATCTACAATGCAGCCCGCCGCCAGACAGAGTCGATGTCGACTTTCTACAATCAGTCGACCTCTGTGCTGAACCGTTGGCAGGTGGAAGGTCAGCAGACCGACATGCCACGTGCCGCATACGGTGACCCATCGGGCAACAACATTTTCTCTGACCGCTGGATTGAGGACGGCGACTACCTGAAGCTCCGCTCGCTGAAGCTGACCTACAACTTCGACAAGCTCTTCTCATTTGTCCGTTCGGGCAGCGTGTTCGTGGCTGCCGAGAACCTCTTCACCATCACCAAGTACCTTGGTGGCGATCCTGAGTTCGCCTATAGCTACGACGAGTCGCTTCGCGGCTTCGACTACATGAAGTCTACCATGCCTATCACGCTGAAAGCCGGCTTCAACCTGAACTTCTAAACATAATAGACTTAATAACTAAAAGATATGAATACGAAAGCTATATACAGGAAGATTAGAACCGTGCTTCTATCGACATTCGGTTTCTTGGTCCCCCTCACCTTGGGAGGGCTTGGGGGTGGTTTGTTCGTCTCCTGCTCCGACTATTTCGAGACCGATCCGAACAACATCATCAACGAGAACGACTACATCGACAAGGAAGATGAGATTTACAAGGGCATGCTCGGCATCTTGAACAAGGTGCAGGAGGCTGGCGAACATGCCATTTGGCTCACCGATACGCGTGCAAACCTGCTTGAGACGACAGAGAATGCTCCCGATGAGCTGAAGAACATCTACAACTACGAGTCGACCGACGGCAACACCTATGCCGATCCGACATGCTACTATGCCATCATCATTGCCTGCAACGACTACATCGCAAAGATGGGCGAGTTCCAGAAGAGTCACAAGGGTGCCATCAGCGAGGAGGCAGAGAACAGCATCATTCCCCTGCTCAGCAGCACCATCCGCATCAAGGCATGGGCCTACCTCATGCTCGGCCGCATCTACGGCCAGGCCTACTGGTTCGATGATCCCCTGACGGAGAAGAAGGACCTCAGCGACACTAGCATCTTCACCAAGTGCGACATGAAGACACTGGCCGAGAAGGCCATCCAACTGCTCACCAACGGCATCACCGTCAACGATATGACCATCCCTGCCGACGAGCGCACACTCGACTCAAAGGGCAACTACATGGCCCTGATGAAGTGGTGGCAGTGGCTCGACCCTGAGAAGCAGGAACAGGCTCCATACGTCACGTGGCAGTACCTCACGCCCCCAGCTATGATTATGAAGATGGAATACATGTCGTGGCTCTGCAACTATCTGCCTGAAGATGCTGCACGCCCATACTGGCTCGAGATTCGCAATACCATCCTCGACTACATGTACTCCATACATGCATTCTACTGGGGAGGCGAGGAGACTAACTACCCCAACTTCCCGTTGCCCAACTTCAACCTCTCGAGTGGCACAGAGAGCCGTAACAACGACTTCCGCTTCGCTACGCACCAGATTTTCCAGCTCAACAAGGAGTTGGCCACAGGTATCCGTACACAATGGTACCCCTATCTGGAACTCTTCCCCACCGAAGGCATTGGCCTGAAGACACAGGTCATCAGCGGCATCATCTACAACTATGAGCAACACCAGCGCAACAACATCATGCAGTATCTCTGCCCAGAGTATCCCTCAGAGGATGCTTTCTATCTTCGTCCGTCGGAGTATGGCAAAAAGCTTTACAACGACTACGACATCCGCTCGCTCGACCAGAAGATTGTGATGAACACCCTCGGTGGCAAGGACTGTGTATCGAAGTACTACTACAAGCGCTACAACACCAATGCCAACAGTACTTACGGATACATAGGCAACGGCAAGGAGCTATTCAAGATTGAGCCAACCATCCCCACTTTCCGTGGCCACGACTTCCACTTCCTCCTTGCTGAGGCCGAAACCCACCTGGGACATTTCGATGTGGCACGCAGCATCCTGAACAACGGACTCGACAACCGTTTCCCCGACCATCAGCTACCCGCTGATCAGGACTACTGGTATCCCAAGTACATCTCATGGCTCTCTGGTGGTAGCTATCAGAGCACAGACGAGAGTAGCTATATCCGTCGCGGTTCGGGCAACTCTGGAATCGTAGGTGCTGCTCGTGGAACCATCCATCCACTGCCCATTCCTGGTGAGGCTGCTGCTGCCGGACTCAACGACGACCAGCTGAAGCAGATGTTCGACTGGGCCATTGCCGACGAGTACCTGAAGGAGTATGTTGCCGAGGGCAAGGCCTACAGCTACCTCTGTAAGATGGCCGACCGCTGGAGCAATGCCGGGCGTGGCGACCGTGCCGCTGCCTGCGACAGCGTTGCTAAGCGTATCGCACCCAAATATCCTGCTGGTACACAGGGTAAAGTCCGCTCGTCTATCACCAGCGACGGCTACTTCATCAAGTGGGATCTGAAGGATTAATACTTTCAACCTAACACCCACCTCTCTACCTTTCGACCTACCTTCCAACCTACCTCAAGACATTTAGGTTGAAAGGTAGGTCTATTGGTAGGTATTTGCGGTCAACCTTGCCGACAGTCCATTGAAACAAAAAAAGTAATCCAGTGGAACGCTGAGAGTAATCCCTTGAAACGTTAAGAGTAATCCAATGGAACGCTGAGAGTAAACCAATGGAATAGTAAAGCACTCATTTTGGTGGATTATTTTTTTAAAAAGGTGGAATAATGTACCTTGCAATCAGATTTTAACAAAAAAAGTATGGAGTATTCCAATTCTATTATTACCTTTGCAGCCAAATAGCTACTAAAACAAGCTGATTTTTTACTAACTCATATTAATAACAAAACTAAAACAAGTATGAAGAAAATCTTTACTCTTATCTGTGCTGCAGCACTCTCGCTTGGTGCTTCTGCTCAATCTGTAAACTCGTATGATGTTACAAAGAAGCAGGATTTTACAGATGCTCTCAAGTCCATTGCTACGCTTCCAGAAGGCAGTATCGCCTATGTGACCATTCACGGTGACATCAATGTCGGTACACTTAAGAACGCGGAAGGCGAAGTTATGGCTCCTACGCTCCGCAACATCCATTTCGTGGGTATTAATGACGAAGAGACTGGCGAACGTGCCACGCTGAGAATGGAGATGCAGCTACCCGTCAACAATACAGAGACCAGCGGTTTCTCGCTCCACTACGAGAACCTTGTTCTTTGCCAGTCGCAGGGTGTATGGGGCAACTCTAAGCACCTCATGAACTTCAAGGACAAAAACAAGCACTACATTGACACGCTGGAGTTCGTCAACTGCGAGCTGACCGATATCTGTCGTTCTATCTATCGCGGTGAGGCTCAGAACGCGGAGGCAGACGCAGGTCTCATGAAAGTGCTCCGCATGGAGAACTGTACCGTTCACAATGGTAGCCGTCAGGCTTCTGCTATGCCTTTATTCTATCTTGCACAGCCTATCAACGAAATATTCTTCAAGAACAACACGTTCTATGATATGACCTACCTGAACAGTATCATTTCGTTCGGCACTATGACTGAGGCAACCGGTCTGAAAGCACTGAACCTTGACTTCATCAACAATACCATTTGCGCTTGGAGCAAATCATCGCTTTTGAACATTGGTAGTAGCGTTCTGCCTGAGTCTGACATCCACATCAAGAACAACATGTTCCTTATTCCCGACTGGGCTGACGACAGCAACAACCGCTACGGCGACACCAATAGTGTTCACGGAGAGATGACCACATCTACTGAGAATCCCGATGGGGAAAACGGTATTCTCAGTGACGATGAAATTCTGGCTCGAATTGAAAAGGGAGTATCAGTACTCGGCTATGACGTAGTAGGCGGTTATATTCAGCTGCAGAATAACATGCTCTTCGGCTATAAGTATCCAAAGTTCACAGATGAACAGATGACTGCCATTGCCTTTGTTGGCGATCGTGCTGAAGAATACACAGATGAGGAAGAGAGTAATTCTTTAACCATGGAAGGCATCCCCTTCGCATGGACTGACTTCGTCGATGCCAAGAACGATATGTTCCAGATCAACGACCAGAATCCTGCCTACAAGGCTGGTAAGAACGAGGCTCCTCTCGGCGATATCAACAACTACACCGACAAGGTGATTAAGGAGATTGCCCTGAACGTAAAGGTTGAGGGTTCTGAGACCGTTAGCTTCTCTATCTCACCCGCACAAGAGAAGTACTTCAGCGGTAACACCGTCACCATCACTCTGAACGACCACAACAACGGCCTGCGCACACTGAACACCTTCAAAGGCTGGAGCAATGGTTCAGAGGAGACAACCCTCCAGATTGAGCTTGGCGAGGAGGATATCGAACTCACTGCTACCTACGAACCCGCTATCGAGAACGTTGTATCCTACTTCGACTTCAACCAGACTCCCGCTGCCGGCCAGAACAAGCTCTCTGCTTACAATGCTGACGTCTATGCACCTGGCTACGAGGCTACTGCCACCTGCATGCTCCGCGACACCGCTACTGTTGAAGGCGTTCTGTCTGTGACCAGCGAATACCACGCTGCCGCCGGTACAGAGAACCGTTTCAACTGGCGTTCGGGCAAGTTCGGTGAGGATGCTGAAGACCAGAAGGTTTGCGTACTCTCTCGCAAATCACCTGCCGTTGTCCGCGCTGCCGAGACACCCGACTATATTGTGTTCACCTTCTCTACCAAGGACAAGAAGGGTCTGAAGTTCTCTGCATTCTGCGGTACTGACAACTTCGGCTACAAGACGCAGCTGGCCGACTACTCGCTCGACGGAACAACATGGACCAACTTCGCAAAGGTTGACCTGGAGAGCCGCGACGCTGAGTATAGCATTGGCGAGGGCAAGCTTTGGGGTTGGACTGAGCTCGCTGGCATACTGCCCGCAGAGGCTGAGAACAAGGATGTTGTCTACGTCCGCGTCATCGGCGATGTTAAGGGCGAGACCGTTACCAACGAAGTTTCTGAAATCGACGTTGAGACTGCCAACATGTTTGAGTATGTTGCTGCAGTATTGCTCACCGAGAACAACAGCGCTGACGGCATCGAGGAAATTGCTGCCGAGAAGAACGCTTCGAAGGCTGCTGCCCTCTACAACCTCATGGGTATCCGCGTGAACGGCAACGCCAAGGGCATGCTCATCCGCGAGAACAAGAAGTTCATCGTGAAGTAATCACGCAAACAACTATTCATAAAAACTCCCCGACGGGCTATCCGTCGGGGAGTTTTGTTGTTTTTCCACCATAAAAAACAATTATTACACAGTGTTTCTTAATAAAAACATGTATCTTTGCCTGCAAATTACGAATAACTAAAACTAATTACAACATGAATCTCAAGAAAATCTTTGCACTGAGCACTATGGCAATCACCATGCTCACAGCTACTGCCGACGATCGCATTCCCGCTTTCCCTGGAGCTGAAGGCTACGGAAAATGGGCTACTGGTGGGCGCGGAGGCAAAACCTATGTTGTCACCTCGCTTGAGGACTGTGCTGAGAACGACCTGAAGGAAGGTACCTTCCGCTGGGCCGTGAAACAGCCTGGTAAGAAAATCGTGACCTTTAAGGTGAACGGAACCATCTATCTGACTTCCGCCCTTAACATGGACTGCGGCGACCTGACCATACTCGGGCAGACCGCTCCTGGCGATGGCATCTGCCTGGCCGACTATCCTGTGACCATCTCCTGCGAGAATGCCATCATCCGATATCTGCGTTTCCGTCTAGGTCAGCGTCAAGTGGAACATCATGAAGGCGACGGTTTCGGCATCAACGATGCCAACAACTTCATCATCGACCACTGTTCTGTCAGCTGGTCTATCGACGAATGCCTCTCCGTATCGCATGCCACGAACGGCACCATTCAGTGGTGTGTAGTCAGCCAGGCGCTGAACGATGCAGGCCACACTAAGGGTGCCCACGGCTATGGCGGCAACTGGGGCGGCACAAACGTGACGTTCAGCCACAATCTCATCGCTCAGTGCACCAGCCGAGTTCCTCGACTTGGAGGCGACACCTATGCTGAGACCGAAGACTTCTGCGACCTGCGCAACAATGTCTTCTACAACTGGGGCGGCGAGGGCTGCTACGGAGCAGAGGCCATCGACGTGAACTTTGTAGCCAACTACTACAAGGTCGGCCCATGCACTAATCAGCGTAAGGAAGGTATCCAAAAGCGTATCTGCGCTCCAGGAATCCGAACTAGTGACTATTTCAATATCGAATCCTTCAAGCACGACCTCGACAAGTGGGGTCACTTCTACGTAGAAGGCAACGTGAACTCAAAGCACAGCGACGTGACAGCCGACAACTGGACCATCGGTATTCTGAATCAGGTGAGCGGCAATCTCGACGGCACCTGGACGGACGTAACGAAGGACACCATCCATCTGCTTCAGCCGCGCGAGTTCATGAGCGTTACTACCCATACGGCCGATAAAACATACGAAATGGTGTGCAAATATGCCGGTGCCTCGTTCTATCGCGACTGTCTCGACAGCATGATAGTACGCCAGGTTGAAAACGGATGGGGAGCCTATAAGTCAGGAACGAACGGTGCTGTTTGGGGACAGATAGACAAGCAGACCGACAACATTACTAACGGGCAGCTCAATACCAGTCAGGTAGAGAACGGCGCCTGGCCCATCCTAAAGGCCCAGAATGTCGGCTTTACTGACAGCGACGGCGACGGCATCGACGATACGGCCGAAGACAACTGGAACCTAGATAGCAGCGACCCTACCGACGGTGCTAAACTCTACACAGGTAGCATCGCGCGCTATAAAGGCTATAGCTACGTTGAGATTTTCAACCATCTGGCCAACAAGAAACGCCGCGAATGGAATGCCGCTGGCTATGAAGACGGCACCATTCAAGGCACAGACGACCCCACGATACTCTGCTTACGCCGCCTGCCTTGGGAGCATGAGATTTCGGAACTCACCTATAAGGGCTACGACAAGAAGACGCGTCAGCTGCTCTTTGCTGACGGACTGGTAATCACCAATCAGTCGGGCTCAATCGCAGGAGCCGTTGACCAAACCATAAAACTGCGCGGACAGCAGTATACTATCACTGTCCCCGCTACCATTAAGGCCAAGAGCATCCGCATCTACGGCTATGCCAACTACGAGAACGACATCATCATCACCGAAGTGAACGGCAAACAGTACAACAACAAGGAATATGTCATCACAGGTGCCGGCAAGAAGAAGCAGACGCTCGTCATCCCCTTCGACGAGGAGGTGAGCGGTAAGAACCTCACTATCACCTTGAGCGGTGACAACCAGCCTTGCCTGAAGTTCTACCTTGTGGAAGAAGAAATATCAGGTATAAGCGACAATACAGTTAAAAAGAATCTGCATAATAATAAGGTATACAACCTGCAGGGCCGCCTCGTGGAGAATCCCACAAAAGGGCTTTTCATCATCAATGGAAAGAAAGTCGTTCTCAGATAAATCTGAATAACGTATAGAAAACAGTACTCAGAAAAATCGCGTTTCACAAAATGAAGAAATTATTCCTGGCCATAACACTAACAGCCGCGATGGCTGTTAGCGCACAAGAGAAACTGCCCTATCAAGACCCTAACCTTCCTATAGAACAGCGCGTGGAAGACCTGATGAGCCGACTGACGCTACATGAGAAGACTCGACTGATGCGCAATGGCTCACCTGAGATAAAGCGACTGGGCATTCCAGCCTGGGACTGGTGGAGCGAGGCCCTTCACGGCGTAGGCCGTAATGGAATCTCGACAACTTTCCCCTCATGTATCGGTATGGCAGCCTCGTTCGACGACGAACTCATCGGCAAGGTGTTTACAGCTGTGAGCGACGAGGCTCGCGCCAAGAACACACAGATGCGCCGCGAGGGAAAGCCGACTGGGAAATACCAGTGTCTCTCGTTCTGGACTCCTACGGTAAATATCTTCCGTGACCCACGTTGGGGACGCGGCCAGGAGTCGTATGGCGAAGACCCTTATATGAACGGTCGTATGGGTGCCGTGGTGGTAAGAGCGTTGCAAGGAGACCTTGAAACATCAAATCAGAAAGCTGAAACTTCAAAATACAAGAAGCTTTACGCCTGTGCAAAGCACTTCGCCATTCATAGCGGCCCAGAGAAACTACGCCACTCGATGAACATCGAATCGCTGCCAGCCCGCGACCTATGGGAGAGCTATCTGCCGGCCTTTAAGGTATTGGTACAGGATGCAGGTGTAAAGGAAGTGATGTGTGCCTACCAGCGTTTTGAAGGCGACCCTTGCTGCGGTTCCAACAAATTGCTACAGCATATTCTTCGCGATGAGTGGGGCTTCGACGGAGTGGTGGTAAGCGACTGCGGTGCCATAGGCGACTTCTGGCAACCGAACAAGCACCTCGTATCGAAGGATCAGCCAGCTGCTGCCGCCAAGGCAGTGCTGAGCGGTACGGACGTGGAGTGTGGAGCCCACTACAACTCGCTGCCCGAAGCTGTGGAGCGCGGCGACATCCCTGAGGAACAAATCAACGTCAGTGTGAAACGCCTACTGAAAGGCCGCTTCGAGATGGGTAACCTTGACCCAGACGAACTGGTTTCGTGGACAAACATCCCTGCCAGCGTAGTGAACTGCGATAAGCATAAGGAGCTGGCACGCGAAATGGGACGCGAGCAGATGGTGCTGCTGAAGAACGACGGCATTCTTCCCCTTCGCGTAAAGGGAGTCAGCGACAAGGACGGACAGAAGGCAAAACCGTTCAAGGCTAGTGACATCATGGTTATGGGACCCAACGCTGCCGACTCTACGATGCTCTGGGGCATCTACTTCGGTAAGTCTTCACATACGGTGACACCACTCGAAGGTCTGCAGGCTCGATTGGGTACGCTCCCCTACCTCACTGCCTGCGGTATCACATCAATGACGGTAAAGGAGCAGACTATCGGACGTACCATCGAGAACAAGGCTGACGGCTCTACTACCCTCGAGATGATTGACAAGGGAGAGCACACATATACCATTCCTGAGATCCTAAAAGCTGCAAAGAAAGCCAAGGTGGTCGTCTTCATTGGCGGAATCTCGCCCAATCTGGAGAAAGAGCAGGCCCGTGTCAGCGAGCCAGGCTTCGATGGCGGCGACCGTACCTCTATCGAGCTGCCGCAGGTTCAGCGCGACATTCTCGCTGCCCTCCACAAGGCTGGTAAGAAGATTGTCTTCGTCTGCTGTAGCGGTTCAGCAGTTGCCATAACACCCGAACTGGAAACCTGCGATGCCATCGTCGAGGCTTGGTATGCAGGCGAACAGGGAGGTCACTCGCTGGCCGATGTCCTGCTGGGCGACTACAACCCAAGCGGCAAACTGCCAGTGACGTTCTATAAGGACGATTCGCAACTGCCTCCTTTCGACGATTATGTGATGACTCCCCATAAGAGCGTCTCCCCTGAGCGCGGAATGGAGCCCGGACGCACCTACCGTTTTTTCCAAGGCGAGCCACTGTTCCCCTTCGGATTCGGTCTTTCCTATACCACTTTCGAGTTGAAGAACGAGGCTGTGAAGATGAATGCGGACAGCGGCTTCGACGTGACCATCGACGTGACCAATACTGGCAACCGTGAGGGTACAGAGATTGTCCAGGTGTATCTGCGACGTCCCGGCGACACTGCCGACGGCCCGCTGAAGACACTTCGCGGCTATGCCCGCACAAAGGAGCTTAAAGCTGGCGAGACACAGACAGTGACCATCACATTGCCTCGCAAGAGTTTCGAATGGTGGGACTCTGATCGCAACACCATGCGCATTCTGCCTGGCAGATTCGACATTCTGGTTGGTACATCGAGTGCTGAGAAAGACCTGAAGATTCTTTCCGCCACCCTGCTCTAAACTGAGATTTGTTTTAGGAGAACCAGCTCTGACCTGCAGATTTGTTTCAAAAAATGGTATAAATGTATCATTACCTATTTTCAACCACTCAATCATTCTTGTTAAAACAGAAATAACCTAAATTTGCAAAAAATTTCAATTGCTATGAGTCAAACAGAAACGGGTAGCCGCGGCTACCTTATTGGAATTGTAATGGTAGCCGTGCTCGGCGGTCTGCTCTTCGGCTACGACACTGCAGTCATATCAGGTGCCGAAAAAGGCTTGCAGGCCTTCTTCATGGAAGCAAAAGACTTCCAGTATACCGATGGCTGGCACGGCTTCACTTCTGCCAGCGCGCTGATTGGTTGTATCATTGGCTCGGCCCTTTCAGGCTTCCTAGCCACAAATATTGGCCGTAAGCGCTCACTTATCGTTGCCGGCCTGCTGTTCTTCATCTCGGCACTCGGTTCGATGAATCCGGAATTCCTATTCTTTGAATATGGTACTCCGACCTACCCACTGCTCATAATGTTCAACTTCTACCGCATCATCGGCGGCATTGGTGTAGGTCTGGCCTCAGCCATCTGCCCCATGTACATCGGTGAGGTGGCACCCTCCAACATTCGAGGTATGCTTGTTTCGTGGAACCAGTTTGCCATTATCTTCGGTCAGCTGGTGGTTTACTTCGTCAATTTCTTCATCCTTGGCGACCACATCCAGCCGCTCGTCGAGGAGATGGGCAAAGGCATTGCTGCCATTAACCCAGCCGCACAATGGACAGTGACCACTGGTTGGCGCTACATGTTCGGTTCCGAGGCTGTGCCTGCCGGACTCTTCGCCTTGCTTATATGTTTCGTACCCGAGACACCGCGTTATCTAGTATCTATTGGTCGTGACGATGTGGCTCAACGCATTCTTGCGAAAATCAACGGTTCGTCGAAAGCCGCTCAGATTCTGCAGGACATTAAGGACACGATGACCGTAAAGACCGAACGTTTGATGACGTATGGAGCCATGTGTATCTTCGTGGGCATTATGCTCTCGGTGTTCCAGCAGGCCGTGGGCATCAATGCCGTGCTCTACTATGCTCCTCGCATCTTCGGCGACATGGGCATGGAGAATCCGATGGTCATCACCGTGTTCATGGGCATCATCAATATCCTGTTCACGCTCGTAGCCATCTTCACCGTCGAAAAGTGGGGCCGCAAACCTCTGCTCATCTATGGTTCACTGGGAATGGCCATCGGTGCAATGGGCGTGGCTATGACGTTCGGTCACGCCGGGATGGAGTTTGTGACAGCCGCCTCTATCATGGTCTACTCTGCCTCATTCATGTTCTCGTGGGGACCCATCACCTGGGTGCTCATCGCCGAGATATTCCCTAACACCATCCGCGGCGCTGCCGTAGCCATTGCGGTGGCATTCCAGTGGATATTCAACTTCATCGTATCGTCGACGTTCGTTCCTATGTTCAATATGCACCTCACCGAGGGCGATGACTTTGGTCACTGGTTCACCTATGGTCTCTATGGTGCCATCTGTATCCTTGCTGCCCTCTTCGTATGGAAGCTCGTTCCTGAAACGAAAGGCAAGACGCTGGAAGACATGACAAAACTGTGGAAAAAGAAGTAAGAGCCTATACTTTTGCAATTAAGCAATAAAAAAACATCTTGTTGCAGCTAAGCGATGAGTGATCAGCTCGACATATTGACAGCGTTCTATTCTGAGCACCGCGAGGAACTGGTGGAACACGCTACCCGCTTCCTCCACGGAGATCGGATGGAGGCCGAGGACGTGGTGCAGAACGTCTTCGCAAGACTGATGCGTGGCAACGTGCTCATAAGCACAGTAACCATCAACGGTCTTGTGCAGACCACGATGCGTCGCATGCTCTTTGACCTCTGGCGTCACCATCAGCACGTCTTCGATCATGAGCGACGACTCATGAGTGAAGACATCACGATGGTCGACGATGTGCTGTCAGCCTGCTCTGCTTCGCAACTGAATGAACTCCTTGAAAAGAAGATGGCGCAGCTCGCACCTGCCACGGCAAAGATTCTTCGCTTGAGTCTCTTTGATGAAAAGCCGATATCTGAGATTGCCGGCGAAATGAACATTAAATATAAAACCGCCGAGTATCAACTTGCCACAGGGCGAAAGACACTTAGACAGTATATAAGAAAGGTAATATAATCGAGTAGGAGGAAAATGAAGTAGTTTTCCTCCTACTTTCATTTTCCGACCTCTCACACCACCGTACATGCGGTTCCGCATACGGCGGTTCTTCGTTTACGATACCAATACATAGTAATCCATT
>Ga0247611_10007033_pt1 | contig 14274 bp, 14 predicted proteins | sample 177DNAGHGhighgp2_FD_192422 | JGI IMG/M metagenome (GOLD analysis project Ga0247611, IMG submission 192422) | Sheep rumen microbial communities from Palmerston North, Manawatu-Wanganui, New Zealand - 1770 DNA GHGhigh gp2 | ecosystem: Host-associated > Mammals > Digestive system > Stomach > Rumen...
GCTTCTACAACATCCTGGAAGCCTGCCGGCACTCGCAAGGCGTCCAGCACCTGATCTATGCCAGCAGCTCCAGCGTCTATGGCGGCAACAAGAAAGTCCCCTTCAGCACGGACGACCGGGTGGACAACCCCGTCTCGCTTTACGCGGCGACCAAAAAGAGCAACGAACTGATGGCGCATTGTTACAGCAAACTCTACGACATTCCCTCCACGGGCCTGCGCTTCTTCACGGTCTACGGCCCGGCCGGGCGTCCGGACATGGCCTACTTCGGTTTCACCAACAAGCTGCTCGCCGGCAAGACCATCCAGATCTACAACTACGGCAATTGCCGCAGGGACTTCACTTACGTGGATGACATCGTCGAAGGCATCGTGCGCGTGATGGCCGGCGCTCCCGAACGGAGGAAGGGGGAAGACGGCCTGCCCGTCCCGCCGTATGCCGTCTATAACATCGGCGGCGGCCAGCCGGAGAACCTGCTGGACTTCGTGAATATCCTGCAGGAAGAGCTCGTCCGCGCCGGCGTCCTCCCGCAAGACTATGACTTCGAAGCCCACAAGCAGCTCGTCCCTATGCAGCCCGGCGACGTCCCCACCACCTACGCCGACGCCACCGCCCTCGAGCGCGACTTCGGCTTCACCCCGAAGATCACCCTCAGGGAAGGTCTTCGCAAGTTTGCGCTGTGGTATAAAGATTATTACAAATAGCCATAAGATGCAAGTGAGGGCGCAATACATTCAAGCGCTTCTTCGGATGCTTTCCGGAGAGGAGGTGAAGGGATAGGCAGCGACCAGGCCGCTCTGCATGCAGCTGTTTCCGGCGTGTCAACCAAGAACCGGCCCGGAGCGGAGAACGGGGTCTTTGGCATTTCCACCTCTTCCGACATGCTGATCCGGGGCCTGGACTCCTCCCTGATGATCCTGTCGGGACGGGGCCTGCTGATCCGTGACAAAGAAAGGAACTTCAATCCAAGGCTGCAGAGGTAATCCCGGTTAAAGTTGAGATGATAGATAATCAGGAAGACCTCACGGTCTCCAATTATAATCACGCCATCCAGATTCCGTTGACAGCAGAATCAAAGGCTGAGATTGATGCCCTTCTGGAAGCATCAATGGGCACCACCAAAAGGTGAAAGATATAAATGGAGCCGATGTAAGCATTATGAAAGTAACAGCGAATATGAAACCTGCGCTCTACTTTCGGGTTCAGAATAAGTCGTCGTTTAGTTTAGGAATGGAGGCGATAAAAGAAGAACTACAGAAGTGGCAAATGAAGTAATAATACATATTGTATGAAAGGAATAGTACTCGCTGGAGGTTCCGGCACAAGACTTTACCCTATTACAAAGGGTGTAAGTAAACAACTCTTACCAATTTATGATAAACCGATGGTTTATTATCCTATCAGTGTGCTTATGCTCGCTGGTATTAAGGATATATTGATTATATCCACCCCATATGACCTTCCTGGCTTTAAGCGATTGCTTGGAGATGGCTCCGATTATGGCGTACACTTTGAGTATGCTGAGCAGCCTTCTCCGGATGGTTTAGCGCAGGCTTTCATCATTGGCGAAAAGTTCATCGGTAATGACTCTGCTTGTTTAGTTCTAGGTGATAATATTTTCTTTGGAACAGGTTTTTCTGATATGCTTGAGGCCGCTGTTAAGAACGCTGAAACGGGAAAGAAAGCCACTGTCTTTGGTTATTGGGTGAATGATCCTGAGCGCTATGGCGTTGCTGAATTTGATAAGCAAGGCAATTGCCTTTCTATTGAGGAAAAACCAGCTAATCCCAAATCGAATTATGCTGTAGTGGGCTTGTATTTCTATCCCAATAAAGTAGTAGATGTGGCCAAACACATCAAACCTTCTGCTCGCGGTGAATTGGAGATTACTACTGTGAATCAGGAATTCTTAAAAGACGGAGAATTGAAAATCCAACTGTTGGGCCGTGGTTTCGCTTGGCTTGATACTGGCACACATGACTCTCTTTCAGACGCTTCAACTTTTATTGAGGTTATCGAGAAACGCCAAGGTCTCAAGGTGGCATGTTTGGAAGGTATTGCCTACCGTAGGGGCTGGATTAGCGAGGACAAGATGCGAGAACTGGCTAAACCCATGCTAAAAAACCAATATGGTCAGTATCTGCTAAAAGTTATTGATGAAATGAAGGAAGATATTAATTCTGGAACATTGAAGTGGTAGATTATGGAAGTTATAAAGACCACTATAGAGGGAGTGCTCATCATTGAGCCTAAAGTATTCGGGGATGCCCGTGGTTACTTCTTTGAAAGTTTCTCCCAGAGGGACTTCAATGAAAAGGTGGTTCCTATCCTAGGCCATAAGGTAAACTTCGTTCAGGACAACGAGTCAATGTCATCTTATGGGGTGATGCGAGGATTGCATTTCCAACGTCCGCCCTTTACTCAGAGTAAATTGGTTCGTTGTGTGAAAGGTGCTGTATTAGATGTTGCTGTTGATATTCGTAAAGGAAGCTCTACCTATGGCCAACATGTTGCTGTGGAATTGACAGAGGATAATCATCGCCAGTTCTTTGTGCCTCGTGGTTTTGCTCATGGATTTGCTGTACTCTCTGAGACAGCGGTGTTCCAGTACAAATGTGATGAGTTCTATCATCCTGAGGTTGATGGGGGTATCTCCATAGTTGATGACAGCCTTAGTATTGACTGGAGGATTCCAACAGAGAAAGCTTTGCTTTCGGATAAAGACACCAAGCATGCTTGTTTGAAGGACTTTGATAGTCCATTTGATATAAAGAAGAATCTTTATTAATAATACGAAATTTTTTATGAGAATTATTTTAAGACCTATAACAGAGAACGATACTGCAAATATTGTAAAATGGCGTAATTCTGACAAAGTACGTGGCCACTGTATGACAAAGGCTCCTATTACAGAGGAATCCCATCTGAAATTTTTTAATGAATACGTACTAACAGGGAAATATAAGCAATTTATTGTCGAGCGTATAGAAGAGGAAACGGGCTTGGTCTCTTACCCAATAGCGACCGTATATCTTAAAGATATTGACAACGAAAATAAGCGTTGTGAATTGTGTATCTTTACTAGTAATGACGTGGAATGGAATGAAGAAGGACAGTCAATAGCCATAAAACTATTGTTGGAGAAAGCATTTGGGGAATATGGCATGCATAAAGTATTCTCTTATGTCTATGATAAACATTCAGACGAGGTTGAATTGCTAAAAAGCGCCGGTTTTACTGTAGAAACAGTTTTAAAAGAGGAGGCGTTGAATGTAGAAGGTGTGTATGAGGATTTAGTGCGCCTATGTGTTATTATGAAGTAGTACTTGATTCGCACCATTATCATATTCTCAATGAAAGAAGATATAAGTATTAACAGAAACGTTGTGGCGAGCTCCCTTCTATGGAAGCTTTTAGAAAGGATATTCTCCCAAGGTTGCAATTTGCTGGTCCAGATAATTTTGGCGAGATTACTGATGCCAGAGGAATTTGGTAATCTTGCGATTATTATGGCGATAATAAATTACCTTTCAATGTTTGTCCAATCTGGGCTTACGACAGTGATTATTCAAAAAAAAGAACTGGATCAACTTGATGTGGATACTCTTTTCTCAATTACATTTTTTTGTAATTTGTTCCTTTACTTATGTATTTTCTTCTGCTCTCCGCTTATTGCATCGTATTATGAAAACGAAGAGTTAGTGGCACCTATTAGAGTTACAGCGCTAATTCTGTTTATTTATAGTGTTAATTCTATTCAAATAGGGCTTCTATCAAGAAGGATGGACTTTAAGGTAATCTTCTATAGGAGTATCATTGCCGTACCTGTTGCAGGTGTGATAGCAATTGCGATGGCCAATATGGGATGTGGCTTGTGGTCACTGATTGCAAACTCCCTTATAAGTGTATTGCTATCTACTTTAATAATAGCAATCGGATCTAAGACACCTCTAAGATTTAGGTTTTCCTGGAGCAGAGCAAAAGAGGTGTATGCGTTTACAATTAAAATTATAGGAGCAAATATTGTCAGCGGATTTAGCGATTTGTTCCGAACGATGTCAATAGGAAAGAAGTATTCTGTATCGGATTTAGCATATTATGACAAAGCATATTCATACTCATATTTAATCGTTCAAATTGCTAGTAATACTATTCAGTCTGTCGTACTTCCGGCATTTTCGCGAAAACAAGATGATTTAGGTCGTTTAAAAGAAATGTCCAGGACATCGATACGGATGTCGATGTATGTAATGACCCCAATTCTTCTTGGTGCAATTGTGATAGCAGAACCGGCAGTCCTAGTGTTATTAACCGAGAAATGGTTACCTTGTGTGCCATATTTGATGTTGTTCTGCTTATTTAGATGGTCTGGCTGTGTCGTTGGTATAGATAAACAAGTGTATTTGGCGTTAGGAAAAAGCTCCTTACTTTTATATTTCGAGGTATTACTATTAATGGCTAATATTATCATGTTGTTAATCACTATACCCATTAGTATAATGGCAATTGCGATAGGAGCTATCATAGTTGAGTCGCTGGCAAACTTTGGACTTATGATTGTTAGCTCAAAAGTATATTGTTATTCTTTATTTGAACGTTTTAGGGATCTTATAAGTCCTATACTATATTCCTTAGTAATGATGCTTTGCATGTGGCTAATTACGTTTCTGGGATTGAAAAGTATCCTACAATTAATAGTTCAGGTTTTGGTAGGATTTGGGACTTATTTCTTAATGTCATTTTTATTTAAAGATAAGAATCTAAATTCTATAATATTGATGGCAAAAGAAAAATTCAAGAAATAACAATTATAATTAGAGGAGATTCAAAAATGTCTATTCAAGTATTAAAACCGAAATTCGAGATTGACGAATGTCTCGACGCAGTACGTGAGTGTTTAGAGAAAGGTTGGACCGGTATGGGATTCAAGACCGTCCAGTTTGAGGAAGCGTGGAAAGAATACACTGGCCACAAGAATGCCTACTATATTAATTCAAATACTGTAGGTCTTCATCTGGCCGTTAAGATCTTGAAGATGCAGAACGGCTGGCAGGATGGTGATGAGATCATTTCAACCCCTATCACTTTTGTTTCCACCAATCATGCTATTCTATATGAGAATATGCATGCGACTTTCGCAGACGTTGACGAGTATCTTTGCCTTGACCCCAAGGATGTCGAGAAGAAGATTAACGATAAGACCCGTGCTGTTATCTTCGTCGGTTATGGTGGTCGTGTTGGTCAGCTGGACAAGATTATTGAAATTTGCAAGAAACATAATCTTAAACTTATCCTTGATGCGGCTCATATGTCCGGCACCCGTGTGAATGGTGTGACTCCTGGAACCTGGGACGGTGTTGATGTGGCTGTGTATTCTTATCAAGCGGTCAAGAATCTGCCAACCGGCGATAGCGGTATGATCTGTTTCGCTGATGAGAAGAATGACAAGCTCGCGCGCCAGTTGGCATGGCTTGGTATCAACAAGGACACTTATGCGCGTTCCAATAAGGGAACGTACGCTTGGAAGTATGATGTGGACTATGTGGGTTACAAGTATAATGGCAATGCCATTATGGCAGCTATCGGTATTGTCCAGTTAAAGTATCTTGATCGCGATAATATCCGCCGTCGTGAGATTGTTGCCATGTATGATAAAGCCTTTGAGAACAATCCCAAGATTAAAATTGTGAAGGCTCCTCATGCTGATGAGTGTTCCTTCCATATCTATGAGTTGATTGTCCCTGATCGTGAAGCTTTGCTTGGTGAGCTTGCAAAACATGATATCTATGGCGGCGTACACTATCGCGATAACATAGAGTACAGCATGTACCGCTATGCGGAAGGCACTTGCCCGAAAGCTCGCGAACTGAGCGAGCATCTCATATCACTGCCCCTTCATATGTGGCTGACCAATGATGAGGTGAATCAGATCATTAAAATCGTAAATGATTTTGTTGTGTAATGGAGATTGCCACTTTGAGACCCATATAACCATCACAGACACCGACGATATTGTAAGATGGTGTAATTCTGATGCTGTTCGGCTCAATATGCAGGAGCAGCGAATGCAAAACGCAGAGCATCATCAGAATTATACCCATACTTAGATTGAGACAAGGATAATTATCAAGTATTTCATAATTGCTGACAGTTCTGCAATAGGGATTGTTTTTTGCTAAAATTTCAGTTCGGAAATCGTTGAACTGGGATTGCTCATTGGTGGTGGAGAATGTCATAATAAAGGGCATGGCGGTCAAGCCAAGAATTTGATGCTCCGGGAGATATAAAAGGGCTGTGGTTAAGATAAATAAAGAAGATGGATAAGGAACCCGATTGTACAAACGGTTTGGATTCGTCACTTCTTCAATTGATGTTGAAGGGAGTTTTATATATGGCAAAAGTTATAAGATATGAAGTATAATTATGTTATTTTTAATTCAGTAGATACCGATGTATCCTATAATCTTGAGGAGGATTATTATGTAATTTGCCTCAAGGACCTTGAGGGTAGGGACGATGTAATCCTTAATCATGTCCCGTTACAAGAACAGCCAACATGGTTACGGAGACTATATAATTTTCACCATTGTAGATGGCTATATAATAAATACTGGAAGTTCCCTTTCCGAAACATCTGGCATCCGCTTATATTTAAGAATACATTCAAGGATGATAAGCCTATTTGTTTTATTTGCCTCAGATACCCTTCAATTAGCTATCTGAGATATTTGAGGAAGAAATACCCGAACTGCAAAATCGTGAAAATGTCGAGAGACATTATCAAAATTCAGGAAAAAAATTTTGAGGATTATACAAAGGCCAAAGTGTTTGACATATGGATGTCCTTTGATGAAAGAGATTGTGAGAAGTATGGCTTCCCCCACTTTGATGAGTTTGAGTCGAAAATTAATATACCGATTGATAAGGATTATCCAGTCTCAGATGTGTTCTTTGCGGGGAAAGCAAAAGACAGACTCCCCAGATTGGTTAAGATATACGATAGATTGACAGAGCAGGGCGCGAAATGCTTGTTCTATATCACAGAGGCGAAACCAGAGGAAAAGGTTCAGAGAGAAGGTATTATATACTCAAATGCGCCGATGTCTTATGCAAAAATGCTGTGGTACTCAGTTAATTCTAGATGTATTTTGGAAATCAGCCAAGCTGATGCTATAGGGTACACATCGAGATTTTTGGAAGCAGTATTGTACAACAAACTCCTTATTACGGACAATAGTGATATAAAGAAGACAAATTTTTATAACCCAGATTTCATTCAGCTTATTCGTAGCGAGGAGGATATTGATGCGACATTCTTGAACAAGTCGGAAGAGGTTGATTATAACTACAATCAGGAGTTCTCTCCAGTCAAGAGAGTAGAGCTTATCGAAGAATTGTTGTCAAAAAAGTAATATATGGAATTATTGATAGCAGGAGATTACTGCCCCATTGGAAGAGTTGCGCCCCTGCTCGAGAACGAGGAGTATAATACTGTTCTCGGAGAAATAAAACAAGAGACGGGTGAGGTGGACTATTCAATAATCAACCTAGAATGTCCAGTGGTTGAGCACGATGCTAATCCAATTGATAAGATGGGACCTCATTTGAGATGTTCCGCCTATAGTTTGGCGGCTCTTAAGTGGGCTGGATTCGACTGCGTTACTCTTGCAAATAACCACTTTTGTGATTATGGGGAAGTAGGTGTAAAGGATACTTTAGCTGCCTGCAAAAAGCAAGGCATTGATTATGTAGGTGGAGGTTTGAATATCGAGGAGGCTTCTCGTATTTTGTATAAAGAACTATCGGGAGAGCGCCTTGCTATCATCAATTGTTGTGAACATGAATTCAGTATCGCCACGGAAACAAGGGTAGGGAGTAATCCCCTAAATGTTATTCAGCAATACTATGCAATTCAGGAAGCTAAGAAAAATGCCAATCACGTCATTGTGATTGTACATGGTGGAGTGGAATTGTTTTGGCTGCCATCAGCGCGTATGCTTGAAACATATCGTTTTTTTGTTGATGCTGGAGCAGATGCGGTAATAAACCATCATCAACATTGCTATAGTGGCTATGAAGTATACAAAGAAAAGCCTATATTTTATGGCCTTGGAAACTTTTGTTTCGATGGTATCGGTAGTGGGGATCGCTGGAGAAGCGGATTCATGGCTAAACTTTGTTTGAAAGCAGAATCTAAAGCTGTCTTTGAATTAATTCCATATCTCCAGTGTGGAGAAAGGGTTGGAGTTCATATAATGGATGAGAACGATAAAGTGAGTTTCTTCCAAACGGTTATGGAATGTAATGAGATCATTATGAATGCTCATAAAAGAGAGGAGGAGTATTTAAAATGGTGCAGGGAGAACATGGATATGTTCAAATCGGTGCTTAACCCAATGTATAATCGATTGACTAAACATCTATTTGACGGTCGGTTTGGGAAAAAACTAGTGGGAAAGGCAAAATTATTACAAGCTAAAAATAGCTTAGACAATGAGTCTCATATAGAACGGGTGAGGTTGTTAATTGATGATAAGTTGTCAAATGTCATTTAGCCTTCTACTAAAGGGTGCTGTAGAAAGAATATGGAGTTCTATATTGTCGTATTTGTTTTTTTTCTATTTTTGTCCGCATCGGGGCTTTTTGGTTATTCTAGGCCATCACCCAAATCGATGATATTCTTAATCTTCATGCTGGGCGTGTTTGTGGCACTACGATTTGAAGTTGGCAGTGATTGGGAAAACTATAGGAACTATTATTATACAGGAATAGCTGAAGATAAAGCTTCCGGGGAAACCGATATAGGATTTGCTTTTCTAAGAAAAATCTGTTATAGCTTAGGCTTTTCTCATGTGTTCTTTTTTTATTTGATTTCTGTATCCAGTTTATTGGCCATATACAAGGCAGCCCTCTTGTTTAAAGTTGAAAATATATATATTGTATTTCTAGTCTATTTAGCATTATTTTTCTGTAACTTCCAGTTTAACATTGTACGGAATGGGGCAATGGCCAGTTTTTCCTGGCTTGCATTTGCATATAAAGCTACCGGTAGTACCAAACGAGCATGGGTGTGGGCCCTCGTCGCGTGTAGCCTTCATATTGTAGGATTGGTATTTATTCCTATGATGCTTTTAATTGATAGGAAGTGGTCCCGGAAGTTCATAATATTTGTATTAGGAACGGGCATTGTCTTATTCATACTCAAATTCGGACAACGTTTGATAAGTTTGTTCCCAATACTATCTATCATTGATAGAGTTTCGGGATATGTTGATTCTGATAGAAATGAAGGGTATGGTCTATCTATAGGGCTAATATTTAATATCGCATTATTTCTGTACTTTTTTTTAAAGTATCGCAATGAATATGATAATAATACGCCGTTGAGAGTGTCACTTAATGCAATGCTCGTCAATATTTTTTTATGCTTATCCCTAAATACATTTGAAACTATTGTTGCACGAATTGGGCAGCCATTAAATATGGCCTCATTATTTATCTGGCCATTCCTGCTCTATCATATAAGGAAAAAACCTTACAAAATTATTATCAGTTTTTTCCTCCTGTTCTACTTGTCGCTTTATTATTATAAATCTTGGGGAACAGAGAATGCCGTTGGCGAGACTCCGATGCTTCCATATAAGATGGAACTGAGTCAAGTTTTCGAAAAGAAGTAAATCTTTTTTTATAATTTATTTATGAATTGGAATATATTACTTAAGCATTTGGCTCGACCTCAAAATTTGGTTTACCGGCTGATATGCATGAAACCTGATTTTGTGAAGAATGATAAGTGTTATCTGAAGATGCGTTATTCTTTAAGTTTCGGCCGCAAGCTGGATTTAGATAATCCAAAGACTTATAATGAAAAGCTCCAGTGGCTTAAACTTTACGATCGTAGGCCAGAATACACTGTCATGGTTGATAAGTATGCCGCCAAGAGTTACGTGGCGGGAATTGTTGGGGAGGAACATGTCATTCCTACATATGGAGTATGGGAAAAACCCGAAGAAATCGAATGGGAGAAATTACCTGATCAATTTGTTCTAAAAACCACGCATGATAGTGGCGGTATAGCCATATGCAGGGACAAGTCGACTTTTGATAAGGAAAATGCCATCGAGAAGTTACGTCATGGTTTGGAATGCGATTTTTATTATGAAGGCCGTGAGTGGCCGTATAGAAATGTCCCCCATAGAATAATTGCGGAAGAGTATTTGGAGTCCGACCCTCAAACTCATGATTTGCCAGACTACAAGTTTTTTTGTTTTGACGGCGAGGTTAAGGCATTGTTTATTGCCACAGATAGACAAAAAAAAGGTGAGGATGTTAAGTTCGATTATTTTACTCCCGATTTTGAATCGCTTCCTTTCTGCCAGAGTCACTCACACGCAAAGGTTACGCCTGCGAAACCAAAACATTTCGAGGAGATGAAGGTAATCGCTTCCAAACTTTCTAAGGGAATTCCCCACGTTCGAGTTGATTTGTATGAAGTAGGTGATAGGGTTCTATTTGGAGAACTTACTCTTTATCATTTCAGTGGCTTCGCCCCTTTCTATCCCTCGAAATGGGATGAAGTGTTTGGAAGTTGGATTCATTTACCACAAAAAAAGGATAAATAATATGATTACAGTTGACGAGGTGTTCCCTGTTGATGTTCGAGCGTCAGTAGGCCCTGCGGGAACTATAAAAAGATTGTTCCAGAACAGAGAATTCTTTCAAAAAAGAGGTTACGAAATGACTATTTTCGCAAACCACTTCACGCATTCGCACGGGATAAAAAGTTATTATGAATTGAGGGAAATGACGGCATTGCCACAGCAAGTTAATTATACTGCAGTGACTGGTAGTGGCGGATTTAAGAAAAAGGTCATTTCCTTTATTAAGCAATGGGCACAAGATACTAAGTTGGTTGCGTATTTTATGGTCCGCTACAAGGAAAACCGTACGGAAGAAATTCTTCTGGATACATACATTGAAAAGGGGCGTAGGCCTGATATTGTTGTTTTCCACGATTTTTATGGTTGTTTTTATTATCTGACTCATCGCCAATCTGATGATAATGCAAAAGTAGCGCTGTTCCTTCATAGCGATGGTAAGGATATTGATCAGATGTATGCAAAGTATCCTAAACTTGTTGGTTCAAAAATATATCACCGATTGTATTTGGACTTCATCTACAATATAGAGCATGTTAGTGGGCTAGTATTCATTTCTAAAATTGCTTATAATGAATTTCTGAAGAGACATCCCCACTATGAGAAGAGCAAAATGTTCACAGCCGTCAATGGAATAGATGATATGCCTCTTATAAAACTACAACCCTCTTGCAGCGCTAAGTATCGATTATGTACATCGGGTACTGTGTGTGAACGGAAAGGACAGTATATTATAGTTGAGGCCATGAAACGGATGAACAAGGATATTCTCAAGGATACTCACTTAACTATAATGGGAGTCGGCCCAGATTATAAAAAATTAGTTGATGAAGTAAATTCATCTGAATTAAGTAAAAATGTTTCTTTTTTGGGGAATGTCCCCAACCTAAAGATGCATGAAAAGTTGAGTGCGGAAAACATTTACTGCTTGATGTCTAATAACGAAGGACTTCCAATTGCTATTTTGGAGGCGATGCGGGCAGGGTTACCTATAATCTCAACACCAATTGCAGGCATCCCGGAAACCGTAGATGAAAGGAATGGATTTCTAATTGAACCAGACGTTAATCAGCTTACGAATGTACTCAACCATCTACCAGATTATGATTGGGAAGCCCTGGGTAAATCTTCACGTCAGCGTTTTGTGGAAGAGTTTACTTTTCAGCGTATGTTGAATGATTATGCAAATATGTTCGATAGCTTGGTTTTTAATAAGTCATGAAAGAACGAATGAAAAATATGTGGATTGGCGCTGGGAATGTTCTGACCACAGTGATGTCCTTTACTGCTGCTATGTTGTTTTCATCCAAGAAAGCGGCGAGAGAGATTCGAGAGATGTCCAAACATACTGACGTGAATCGAAAAGCATTTGTACTTGGTAATGGACCGTCTCTTAAAGAAGTGTTAGAAACCCCATTACTACTGAAAGAATTAGAAGATGGGGATGTCATAGTCACAAATAGGTTCGCTATTAGTGAAGAGTTCCCAAAACTTAAACCACGCTATTACATCTTGATGGATCCGTTTTTCTTCAAAGATGAGAACATACAGAAAGACAAGGAGTCTCTGGTAATGTTTGATGCTCTTAATAATGCAGATTGGGATATCGTGTTCTTTATCCCCACAAGTACAGATTTAACGGATGTGTTAAAGTATATTAACAATCCGCATTTGAGATTCCAACGCTTTAATGGGACACGAATTCGAGGGCCTGTCAAATTCCAAAATAGAATGTACAGAAAGGGGCTTGGGATACCAAGTAGTCGTAATGTAATAATTCCCGCTATGGAGTTGATGATAAATCTTGGATATAAGAATGTGTATCTTTATGGAGCCGAGTTTTCATGGACTAAAACCTATGATGTGGATCCTCGAACCAATAAGCTATTTATGAACGATGGACATTTTTATAAAACAAACAACATCATCTATCAAGATCCTGTATATACATATGAGAAAGGTTATTTTAAATGGAGCCTTGAAGCAATAGCGGAAATGTTGGCAGGAACAGAGCAGGTTGCATTATTCGCTGAGAGTATGGGGGTAAAAATGGTTAATCGGACCAAAGGATCTTTTATCGATGCATTCCCCTACGAGAACCCGGACACCATTTTTGATAATAACTAAGTTTTAGTAATAATGAGATTTATTTCAATAATTCCAGCCCGTGGAGGTAGTAAACGGTTCCCTGGCAAGAATACTCGTGTTTTAAGTGGAAAGCCTCTTATCTGCCATTCTATAGATTACTCCCTCGAGAATGCAAAAATTGAAGAAACCTATGTCTCGACAGATGCGGATGATATTAAACAGATAAGCAGGAAAGCTGGCGCTGTAGTAATAGACCGCCCTGCTGAATTTGCCGGGGACCATGCTACAACCGCTTCCGCAATGAAGCATGCAGTACAGTATTTGATGAATAAGGGAGTCGAATTTGACTATGTGGTGTTGCTACAAGCCACAAACCCTTTACGCCCCAAGTATCTTCTTGGGGATGCTATTGATATCATAGAGAAAGGTCGCTATAGCAGTCTATTCGCGGTATCCAGAAGTGAAAAGAAATTAGGTAAGATTATCGACGGTAAATTCGTCCCTTGGAATTACACTTTTGGAATGCGTAGTCAAGATATGGAACCGCTATACTATGAGAATGGCCTGCTTTACATCACTTCAAAAGAGTTATTGCTTCAAGAGACAATCGAAGGGAAGGATGCTTTCCCGATGGTTGTTGACCATCCTTATGGAGAAGTTGACATTGACACCGTTGAGGATTTCCATTATGCAGAATACATATTAAGCCAATATAAAGATGAATGAGTTTTTAAAACAACTGAAGGGCGGAATGATTGTCTCCTGCCAGGCAGAAGGCGACGACCCATTTAATGCCAACCCTGAGTATATGGCACTCTTCGCACGTGCGGCAGAGATGGGTGGTGCCATAGGAATCCGTACTCAGGGCATTGAAAAACTTAAAGCTATCAAAAGGGCTACAAAGCTCCCTGTGATAGGTCTACTTAAAAGCCAGTTTCCTGATGGAACGGTGTGCATTACCGGTAGTTTCAATGAAGTAGAACAACTTATAGCTGCCGGTAGTGATATTGTTGCCATTGATGGTACCTTCCGTAAACGCGAAGGACTCTCTGGCCCTGAGTTTATCAAGGAAGTTAAGAAACGCTATGGCTGCATAGTGTTAGCTGATATTGCAACTTATGCAGAGGCAAAAGCCTGTGAAGAGGCAGGAGCAGATTGTGTGTCTACAACATTGAATGGATATACTCCTGATACTTTACAATTCCATGATGGCCCTAACTACGATGTACTTAAAGAGTGTGTTGATGGGCTTAACATTCCAGTGTTTGCGGAAGGACGCTATAATACACCTGCAGAAGCTGGCAAGGCCATAGAGCTGAATGCATATGCTGTTATCAGCGGTACAGCCATTACTCGCCCTCGGGTGATTACTCAGTGGTTTGTGAATGAAATTAAGAAAGTTAACAACAATAATAAATAAGTTTTCAGTATGAACAGAATTCAAGTCGGTCCTAACAGATGGATTGGCGAAGGTGAAGAGCCTTACGTAATAGCAGAAATTGGTATTAACCATAATGGAAGCTTTGAT
>Ga0247611_10007035_pt1 | contig 14270 bp, 15 predicted proteins | sample 177DNAGHGhighgp2_FD_192422 | JGI IMG/M metagenome (GOLD analysis project Ga0247611, IMG submission 192422) | Sheep rumen microbial communities from Palmerston North, Manawatu-Wanganui, New Zealand - 1770 DNA GHGhigh gp2 | ecosystem: Host-associated > Mammals > Digestive system > Stomach > Rumen...
AAATGGAGTTGCTGGCAATATTCTTTTGCTTAGGGATATTATCTACAGTATTGAAGATGTCAACAAATTGGGTTTCACCATTGTTTTGACGTGAATAACTGAGGGTGGCATTAAAGAAGTGGCCGGTTGGGGAGAAATATGTGAATCCCGATGTCAGATTGTGCCCCGAGGACTTGCGATGCGGAATAGATTTATTCTCTTCAAGGGTTGATTCCGCGCCATTCATCAATAATTGGTGAATCTTCATCTCATTGAAATCCACATTTGTAGAGCTGCCAGAGTATTGGATAATGAAATTGAGTGTTGGTTTTGCCAAATAGTTCAGACCTACACTCCACAATGGCCCTGTTCTTACTGAGGTATATTTAGAGTCAAAGACATCTCTATATGCGGTCGTCTCATCAGAGCCAAAAACAACTGTGCCGCCGTTATAATCCGCTTTGCGGTTCACATATTGCCCCACAAGCGAACCTGAGAACGAGAATTTACCGTACTTCCCACTGAGATTGACCCACCCATCATCAGATACACGGCGCCGGATTTCAAGGTTGTTAGTTACCGATACGCCCATATAGTCTTTGAGTTGTTTTTTAAGCGTTATCTTTATCACGGCGCCAGACTCCGCTGAATACCTTACGCCAAGGTCACGGATCACTTCTATCTTGGATACCTGATTGGATGGTATGGAAAGAAGGATGTTTCTATCTGTCACTTTCTGCTCGTTGATATAAATGGCCCTAACACTTGTCGATCCACCGGCTTTAATGTTATTGATGTCATAAGTAATAATACCTGGTGTCCATCCAAGCATATCGTATAGTGTGCCAGCATCGCCAATATGAGTGCCCGAAAGGTTAGAGATTGAATAGTTCAATCCGTCTCTCGTCACTTTTGCTTTTTTCGCAGTTACGACCACCTCATCGAGTTTCGTCGTTTCGGGCTGCAAGCAGATGATTCCCATATCATTGCTTGTTGGGTTAATCCATTTCGTTAGAAAACCAATGTATGTAATCTTCAGCAACAAGGGTTGGATGTCTGTTTCAAATGCGAATTGCCCCATGTCATCAGTCATAGTTCCAATCACGTATGTGCTATCGCTTGGTGAAATTGCCACAACTGTTGCAAAAGGAATTGGGTTGCCAATTTCATCCACAATCTTGCCCTGGTAGGTATTCACAAAAGTTGTGGCACTTATCACAAATCCAGACAAAAACTGAAAGACAAGGAGGCAGTATGCCAAAAAACTAACTCTTAGTTTCATATGGTTTAATATTTGAATACAAATATGGTTTTTGCTAACGATAATGACATGAATTCAGCGATTCCAATAGCACTTTTATGATCGAAGAGCATGGACGTGCTGATAACGTTTCTTCAGGAACTACGGTTGATCCCAAGAAATCAATCGGTGCTGACTCCAAGCGGATTGCAATTGCAGTTGGCGAACCTCTTTGGTTGTTTTCGGTTTGATGGCTATCCCCATCGATGGAGCCAAGGCAAAATACAACCATTATCACCAATATGGAACGCAAGTGTCTCATATTTTTACCTCGTTTAGCTGTTAGACAATCTATTTACTCAACACAAAGGTATATTGGGATTTCGGCAATGAGAAATAATTAGTGTTTCAATGTGTTTCTCTATATGATTTTTTGAATTTGCCAATTCTTAAAATAGTGATTAACAAACACAGTTCCAGTAGTTTATAATTTCAGATATTAATGGACTGCAATAAAACATCGATTATGCGGTTGAGAAACAAAGAGAAACAATCATTGCTTGGTTATTCGCATTATTCTACCTAATTTTGTGACCTCGAATCGAACTTCAATATGAATACCAAGCTATTTTTTATCCAGATTCTGTGTGCAACCTGCTTGTGCCTATTCTTCTCCTGTTCTGACAAACGATCATTAGAAGACTATGAGAAGATTAAAAGAATTGGCGACGAAGACCCCAGTTATGCTCTTGCCATGCTTGATTCTTTGGAAATCGAAATCCGTGAGCAGAGCGATTATGTCAGGAACAAGTACGATTTATTGCGAATCAGGCTGAATGATAAGGCATTCAACACAGCAACATCGGACTTGATGATCAAGAAACTGCTCAACTATTTTGAGGAGAATGGTTCCTTGCCTGAGAAACAAGAAGTGACCTACTACGCCGGTAGCGTTTACCGTGATTTGCAAGATGCACCGCGTTCCATGGAATACTTCCTTAAATCATTGGAATACGCGCAAAAGAATGGCAGGGATTGCGATTCGTTGATGATGCGTAACGCCTACTCCAATCTGAATGACCTATATTACAATGTTCAGAATTATGATAACGCCGTCAAGATGGCGCAGGGCGAACTTGAGGTTTCCAAACGGATGCATAAGGACGTCGCTCTTCCATACCTGCATCTTGGCACAGCATATCTGGCTCTAGGGAAACAGCAGGAGGCCGAAAAAGCCTTTGACGCCGTCTTGGATGAAATCATCCGTTCAAAGGACACGTCAAAGCATCAGTACGAGCTACTGTATCTGTTAAATGACTACTCCTGCATGGAACTATTGCCCAAAGCGAGAAAGTGTTTTTCGATGATTGAAATAGACCCTTTAGATGAGTTTTCCGATTTTCCGAGTATGGCATTTGCCCAGTATTATGATTTGTGTGGCAAAACTGATTCGGCTATAGTTTACTGCAACCTTGTGTTGGATAAAGGCACTGATATCAATAATCAATATGACGCGTCAAGGCTGCTGCATCGGATATATAGCAAACGGGGTGACGTGCAAAACTCCAACAGGTATGCTGCGGTTTATATGGCCCTGAGCGATTCATTGGATTTCGGGAAACGTCAAGAACTGGCGTCGACGGTAAACAATCAGTTTCAGTATCACTTAGACCAAAAGAAAGAACAAAACCTAAAAGACGAGAAAGAGAGTTACAAGAATACTCTTATTATTGTGGCATTGGCAGCAATACTGCTGGCAAGTTTCGCCTTTATGTATAATGTCAGAAGGCGCAGCAAGCATCTGAAGGAAATGCTTAATCTTTCGACAGAACTGCAGCAAGTGTCAGGTGATGAACAGCAACTGCGCAGGGATGTTGAACTGAAGGAAAAGGAATTGAAAGAATTAAGGACATCATTGGAGAAAACTAATGATGAACTCAGCAACGTGAACAACGAACTGCAACGGGTCAATGCCGAATTATCACAATCAGAAGAGGCTTTGAAAGATCGAGAGCAACAGTTGTCTGAGAAGATGGAACAGAACAAGACCGTTATAAAACTGCTCCATCAATCCGAACTCGAGGTCGAAGCCGAAGATGTCATTTATGCGATAAGACAATCATCAACGGGCAAGAAAAACATGACATCCGCAGACTGGAAACAGTTCTATCATGCAGTTGATGAGCTTTACCCATCATTCAAGGAGAGACTGTTGGCTAAGTTAGGTATTTTCACCGAGCAGCAGATGCAGGTGTGTTACCTGATGCGTATCGGTTTGTCCAAGCCACAGATACAAAACATGACCAACCTTTCACGCGTCACCATTTGGCGGTGGGTGAAGAAATTTGATTGGGTCTTGACAAATGATGACATTGCTGTCCACTAAAAATTTTGATCTAGCAAAATGCCGGTTAATTGATTTTATAAAAGGCTCAAAATCAATGGTGTTTTTTGCCAAGTATCTAATAATCAGTTCAATTGTGATTTCAAATCCGTTGACTTCAAAAATACATATAATAGACTAAAAATCAATGGATTATAACGATTATTGCGATTTTTTAATGGACACTAATGAAATGATGATGATAATGATGCAGCAAGACACAATGATGATAATAAGAAAAAGTCCTGATTTTGCAGGCATTGTCACCAAGCATCATGAAGTTTTTCTCCATCAGGCGAGCAAACACTTCCTGAATCACGTCCTGAGCCTCGGCATCATCAGCGATCAAGGTTCTGGTCTGATGGATACGTGATGCTGCTTGATCAGGCTCTCCGTTTTATTCTTGTCACGCATATCATATCAGTGTCGTCTTTCGATATTAATGACGATTGAGACCACCGTTTTTTACACTTCACCGCATTTTTTTGAAAAAGCGGCTCTTTCTATGGCAAAATTATCGCAATCCCTGGTAATAAACAACCCCCAGATGGATGATCTTTGCTTTTCTCAAAGAGAACTCAATCACCGAATTTCATTGCTGACACTAAATGATGTGGTTATTGTAAACGAATATTATAGAATCTATCCAGACCCAATTTAAAGCATTTGGCAAAATATTCATGAGTAGTTTTTTCGCCCGACTTGACAGTTTCATCGTATAACTTTTTGATTACAAATTGAATGAATGGCTCAACTGGCTTTTGTGGTAAAGGCATACCTAATTTATTAATTGCCATACCCCATAGGGCGAGGATTTTTTTCTTGTCCTCTTTTGATCTAATGGTTTGAATCTTGGGTATAAGTATCGAATTGAAAGCATTGAGAACATCAGCATCAATACTTAAGATAGTTTCTTGTGAGGATCCATCATTGACTGGGGCCTCAGAGAATTTAGATTCGAGGCCATAGAATGAGAATCTATCAAATGTCTTGCGTTTATTGAATGAGAAACATGCTGCCACATCACCAAGTAGTAAAGAGACTATTTTTGTTTTACGATCATATTCGCAATAAATCATGCCTTCATGATGTTTTGAGAAATCTTTGCAGTACAAGACTTTATAAGAGAAAGGCAGTTTATTCATTATTTTTGAAGTATCGCCTTTTTGGTCTTTTGTTTGGATAAAGGCATTGAGTCGTTTCCTGAGAGCTTCTTCTAAATGTGTTGGTAATTTGAAGTAAAATACCTCGAACGCAGAGATTCGCCAAAGAAGTGAAACCCAAAAGAAATATGCATTACTAGGTTCAATGCGTCTTTGGTTAAAGAGATGATCGTGCCAGGGGGACTCAAGATATTCTCCAAGCTTTCTTTCGCAATGAGGGCAGAAGATATAATCTTTTGAATCAGTATTCTGTTTCATCATATCCAGGCGTTCATCAGACACTGAGTCAAAGCTGCGTAATAATTCTTCTTCTCTTACGCCTCGACCAATATAAGCGGTAGTAATATCTTCGTTAATTGTATAAAGCAATTCTTTATCCCGCTTGTAACTGTGATCGACACTGGAAATCATGGCGATGAAAAAACTAGGGATAAGATGGGAATTAGTCTTATCCGCAGGCCTTAAGCTACAGATTGCACAAGGGGCATTATTACGTGACGACTCTTTCATTCTTTTGACTGGTTTTGTGGATCGAAGAAAAAGTAGTCTCGACCTTCTACACATTCAGATGAGATGGTGAAGTTGGCTGTTATTTTTAGACTAGTCATTGCAATGCTATGTACCTTTTCTTACTCTGTCCTGCAATTCTTTTATCCTCTCCATCAGCGCATCGAATTCCAGAGACTGGCCATAGATGAAGAATCGCCTCATCTCGGCATAATCAGCTCTCCATGCCTCCATTGCTCGTTCTGGAATCATGAAGTCAATGGTTGCTGGGGCATGTAGGTCATAATTAACGTACTTCAAAGCATAGTACGTCCTGCGATGCTCAACGATAGTGTCATATAGTGAGCGGTTTGCCAATGCTTCGCGTCCATATTGAGTGTCCATTAGTTTCTCCAAGTCATATAGATGGCGAGACATTCGCATACTTCTTGGATTGTCTTTTTGGAACTCCTCGGCGAGCAGGAACAGTTTTTCCAAGAACGTGCGAGTGGGCACGACTGTTCTTATTTTGCAATTGGCATCTGAGTCCTCACCTTCAAAATTATCACCTATCATTGAATGTATCTTACACTCTTGGGTCGGCTCATCCATTGAGAGACAACTAATCTCTATCTTTACACGTGAAGGAATATAACTGGCGGTATCTTCAATTATCGAAGGGTAATGCAGTAAGATGACGGTCGGATCTTTATCCGAGTCTATTTGGCGCCATTCTCCATTTTTATCTTGTACTTGTGTCACGTTCTCGATGCTGTATCCAGTGATTCCCATATCCTTTAATCGGGTATCCAGTTGGGTTGAGAGTGTCTCATGGATATACTTTCGAGCAATCTTGCGCAACTTGTCGCGTTGGCTTTTAGTCGTCATTTCTATGCCGAAGAAAGAGTGGCTGATGGCTAAGTCTATGTCTTCAGAAAAGCGTTCAATGATGTTGAACCCTTTTGAGAGTGATGTGCCTCCCTTGAACATTAAAGACTCATGACAATCCGTTTGGAACAACGCCTTTAAAGTCACTGTCACCCACCAGTCCTTTTCTATTGCGAGTTGATTGATACCAGGATGGCTGATTTCCGTCTGTTGTAACATTGCCAGACGGTCAGCCAATTCATTATTTATCCATAGTTTCCCCATTATCTTCAATTGATTTAAGCATTGGTTTTACAATTCGTTTCATCCAAGCAGGCATCATATCCACATCCTTTGCCAAAGTCTCTTTATTTGGTTCTTTGGTTATCAGTGTGCGTATTATCTGCAACTCTTCTTGTCCCACATTTTCTTGCTTCAACGCTCTTAGTGCTTGCACCAACAATGCAATAAGGCGTGTCTCATAACAGAAGTTCTTTGGCACTCCACGTTTCAGTACTACTTGTTGATTTGCCAGTTTAACCGTCCGTTCACTACCTGTTGTCAGATAGGTATAGTTCATCGGTACTTGAGTGGAAAGCCCTAAAGCATTCAATGCAGTCATGCCAGAGGGTAAGATTTCCGCATTATCACGAGTAGCGATGGCTTGTACAATTATCTCAACGGAGGGAAATACAACTCCGAATCGGCTTTTTCTCGGCTTGGCGTAAATGCCCTGTGCAAGCTTTACTAATAAGCCCTCACTTGTTAACTCAGCCAAAGTTCCGCCCACAAATTCAGCATGGTATTCTGGAAAGTCGGAACGGAACAACACACTATCCTCAGGCATCGCCTCAATACGACTCCTTAGGGTATCTGTATCTATTTTGGAATGATTGTTACTCACGTTACCTTTGAAATTTTGACAATTTTTCAAGTCTATTTTATTTGTATATATAGTTATTGCCTATGACTAGATACATACTCATCTTTAATTGACTTCACGGAAACTTTGTAACCCAGATTATTTAATGATGTCGTTACATGCTTAAATGTAATTCTGCTGAAGAACGGAATATGAGGAGGGATGTCTTCATTTTTGCTTAACACGGCAAAAACAATCTCAAAATCTCGCTGATTGAAAGCGTCTTCTTCAATATGGTCAAACCGTCGAAAACTTTCATGTTGATTTAATCTTACACGAAAGTCTTTTTGCATTAACATATTTGCTGCAACATATCCTTGGTTGAATAAATGGCTTAAAACAGATGAACCACCATAACGCTTAATGTGAATGAATTGATGGTTTCTTGTATATAAATCGCATACTTCAATTCCATTTCCAATAACACCAGAGGGTATTAGTTTTGTGTCCATTGATAGTATTTGTCCATTGGATTCATTCTGAACTCTTATATTGTATTCTCCTTCTTTTTCTCGACATACAGGAAGAGTAATATTACTAATTTGGGCATTGTTGTAGAAGTCATTTACTACTTGCACATAGCTGTTTTCTATTTCGTACCATAGACCACTATTAATATAATACAGGGCGCCATCATGTGTTATTTCTGCATAGAGACACTTATAAAAAGACCATTTTCCCACTTTAGAGTTATCTGGATTTATTGCTTCTACAAACCTTCTTTTCAGTTGACTGATAGATACTATATCATCTGCGAATACTTCAGCTAAGACATCTGATAATTCTATATCATCATGGAGCTCACCATTGCGAGTATATTGAAAACCTAGTAGATTATCCCAACTTATTACTTCAGGAACAGCCATCCATATATTTGCTGTTTGCTGGCGACAGTTTATCTCCTGAATGAGAAGCTCATCAAGAATGGTTATAAGCTCTTCATTCTTTATCGGCTTAATATGGTCAATCCATTCAAAACGTTCTCTATATGCTGTTGATTCATATTGGCGTAAACAAACAGCAAGTAAATCTGAAATGTTATTAACATCAAACTCTGCAGAAACTTTTAAAGCATCTGATCCTGATACAGTCTTTCCTAATTCTGGTATAATGGATTTCCCAGTAACTGCCCTTAATAAATCCTGTTCAGAATTAATGCCAAATTCAGAAATATCGGATAATTTACTAGACTGTATTCGATCTGTTTTTGGAATAGATTCAAGACTGTGGATATCTATTGTCCTGATATGTTCAGGATCTATTGAATTTAATGCGACTTTCATACCAAAACGTTCAACTATGAAGTTTGGATCAATGAGATTTCGTCCATATCCGAAACAAACAGCAAAAAAGTGACCTTGGTATGGAATTAAATAAACGGCTTGTATAGTTTTCGTTTTTAATTCTTCAATATCATCTATGGAATTACAAAAAAATTTATTAATCCATTTAGGAGTTGAGTTAATCGGTTCTTTATAATAAAAGAATCCATTCCCAATCTCACGTCTTACAGGTTGAACAATATCTTGCTTAATGATGGTATCCTCGGATGCACCTTCTGCTAAAAGCAAGATTGATAATTGATTTTTAGCCATATGCTTTTTTATTGTTTGTTACAGATTAATTAGAAACTCAGCCAAAATACAATCTTTGAACTCTTGTTTTGAATAATATTCAGGATTGCCAAAATGGAACAGTACTCTATCCTCAGGCATCGCCTCTATCGATACCTGAAATGTCTTGGTATCGATACGATTGCCACTCATGTAGCCTTTGAAATTTTGACAATTTTTCAAGTACAAAGATAGCAAAAATATTTATGCGGCAACAGTTTTTATGGATTATTATTGCTTAGAGTAGTCTTTTTTCGTCTTAGTTTCAACTTTTAAAATAAGTAAGGGATATGGTTTTGGAGAACATGAGGCAGGCCATACCAATGATGACCTGCCAAATCCATGAAGAGCGATGGTTAATGCCTGATGTCCTTTGGTGGACATGGGTCATTTCCAAAACTGTTGGGATTCTGGATTTTACCGTCTATGCCATGAGGAATGAGTTCGAGCCCTTCCTTCTTGGCTAAATTGCGACTCCACTCCATTGCTTCCTTCTTGGTTTCAAAGTGCTTTGAAGCCCTGTCAGCGTTTGGTCTCTTTGCATCCCACCCCCCTCTTTTTGGATTAGAAACAACATGTATTTCCTTCCTCATCTTGTTTGAGTTTTGATGGTTATTTACAATGCGGTGGTTTTCCGATTCCACTACGGAGCACTTGAGGCGTTGCATGCCATGCCAATCGTTTGGTGATCACTTCTCCACGTTATGGTTCCCCTGAGAAGTGATTTTGCAGCACAAACGATCGTCTTGCCTGGAGGCATTGTTCTCCCACTGAAGTGGTCGAAGATTGGACAGGTTATCAGTACCACCTTTGGAAACGGGAGTAATGTGGTCAATCTCCCATCCATATTGACTGGTTCTATCACCATAGTAGTTCCAACCTATCCAGGCACCACACTGGTCTTTGCGCCACACAGCAGGGTCGTTGTTACTGACAGTTTGCGCCTTCTTCCAGACAACAAGTTTTGTTTCTTCGCTGAAGTCTGACATTTTTTAATTGGTTTGAGTTCCTGTTGTCTGAACAGTACAGCAGAGCTTTACTCCAACAGGTGGTTTCGATGCTCAGGAACGGGGACCACCATCGTTATTAAGAGCAAAAAATATGCCAAACATTAAAATTTGAGCAAAGACCTCAAATACAACAACTATTTTTAATCAATCAACTGTAAAATTCATTGATATCTCTTGTAATCCAAAATTTATGCATCGTTTTATCAGTTGTATCTGTCACTTTCAGACTGACATCTTGTCTCCTGACAAAATGTCACAAATTGAAAGTTCTTCTCAAAATTCGCAATTGTTATAAAATAAATGTGTATATTTGCAACCGAAATTGAGTAAAAATCACAAAATCGAGTTATGATAACAAGCTTTATAGCAGAGAATTTCCGTTCAATAGACGGAGAAATCAGATTATCGTTTGAAGCTGATACGGGCATCAAGGACATGAACAATAGGGGGTACACGACTGTTGCTAGTAGTCGCGTGTTGAATGCGAAAGCTTTTTATGGAGCTAATTCTAGCGGCAAATCGAATGTGTTCAAGGCTGTTGGCAGGATGCGGAGTATGATTATCCATTCGGTGAGGCTTAACGATAATGAGACGCTTCCGTATGATGCCTTTCTCCTCTCGGATAAAGAAGCGAGACCAACGCGGTTTGAAATGTCGTTTATAGACGGACTGGACAAATTCACCTATGGTTTCAGCTATACCGCTCAACGGATAGAGAAAGAATGGCTGATAGCCAAATTCCCCAAGCGTTCGTTGAAGACGCTGTTAAGACGAACCACCGAAATGATAGAAATAGACCCTCAATACTATCAGGAGGGGCTAGCTATTAAAGACGGTTCTATCCCCTTGAATAATAACAGGCTGTTCATTTCGCTGGCTGCACAGTTGGGCGGTGAAATATCAAAAAGGGTGATTGAATGGTTCAGAACAAAGCCAAATGTTATTTCCGGCCTACGGGACAATGACTTTTCCCGCTACACAAAGGAAATGCTGCATACCAGAGCAGACTATAAGGACGAGATACTGGACTTTATCGGGGGCATGGATGTGGGATTCCGTGAAGTGACAACCGAGCAAGAGTCTATTGACGAGAAGATGCTACCCAAGGGACTGCCCGCCGAGTTTGTGGCATCGTTGAAGGAGCACCCCCCCATTGTTGCTTACGCCAAACATAGTAAGATTAATGAAGAGGGTGATGTTGTAGGAATGGTAGATTTCGATATAGATGAAAGAGAATCGGACGGCACTAGGAAACTGTTCAATCTAGCCGGTCCTATTGTTGACACCCTTCGGCAGGGGAAAGCGCTATTTGTTGACGAGCTGGATGCGCAACTGCATCCACTGCTGTCGCGCCGCATCGTGCATCTTTTCAACTGTGCTGAGACGAACCTTCACGGTGCGCAACTGATATTTACCACGCACGATACTAATATGCTGTCGAAGAAATTGCTTAGACGAGATCAGGTCGTATTTGTAGAAAAGACAGCAAAAACGCATGATGCTACGAAACTGACACCGATGATGAGTATCACGTTAGACAATGGGGCAAAACCCAGAACAGACAGCAACTACGAGAAGAATTATCTGGAAGGGAAGTATGGAGCCATCCCTTACTTTAAAGATGAATTTAAAGGTTGTAATGAATAGAGAAAGAAGGCGAAGAACATGCAGCCAATATATATTGATTTACATATCCACACCTATCCCGACGCGAACGACCGCACTACGAACTATGATGTTGCGACGCTGGTGAGGAAAATCAAGGAGTATAACGGCAACGAGCCATTCCTGATTAGCTTCACTGACCATAACACTATAAACAAGGATGTATATCTAGCCGCCAAAGCAGTTGGGGTGAACCTGTTGTTGGGAGCAGAACTGCACATCAAGAACCACGACGACGTTGAGGCCTTCCACTGCCACATCTATTTCAATCTGGATGTTACAGGGGAGAATATTGATGCATTGAACGACATCTTGGACAAACTGTATGAGAACAAACTGCCCAGCAGAACAAATCAATCGATTCCCGACATACAAAAGGTAATTAATGCTTTTGACCCCTTCGAATTCATGTTGCTACCTCACGCAGGACAAAAACACGGTCTGTTTAACTACTCACTGCATAAGGGCGAGAAAGTGGATGATGCCATTAGCAGAAGCATTTACTACAACCAGTTTGATGGGTTTACGGCACGTGAAGATAAGGGACTGGATACAACAAGAGAATATTTCAAAAGATTAGGTATTTCAGAATTCGTGAATCTGCTAACCTGTTCTGACAACTATGTTCCTAGTCGCTATCCAGAACCGAAATCAAGCGAAGCATCACCATTTGTGCCTACGTGGATGATGGCTGAGCCCACATACGACGGGGTGAGACTATCACTTTCAGAGAGTTCACGTTTGTTCTACCAAAAGGAAAAACCGCAGATACAATGCGACCACATAGGAAAAGTGAAACTGAAGAATGAGTTGATAGACATTGATGTAGAGTTGACAGAGGGACTGAATGTGGTAATTGGCGGAAGTTCTTCGGGCAAGACTCTGTTCGTGGACTCAGTGAACAAGTTCTTCGAACAGAACTTGCAACATTCGGAGTATGCAAAGTTCAAGGTAGAAAACATTGACGTAAAAAACCCGTCAGAAATTCACCCGTACTATATTCACCAGAACTTTATTGCAGATTTGGTAAACAGGAACGATGAGGCTTCGATTGACGAGATACCCATTTTGAAGAAAGCATTTCCCAGCGATGACAATGTGAAACGCCAAATCAGCAAAACACTGTCAGACTTGAAATGTATTGTGGACGAAATCCTGCTCTGTGTGGAGAACATAGAGAAGATCGAGCGTTGGCTAAAGGATATTCCCCATCCTGGAAAACTGATAACAAAGGGCAGGATAGAAGGGAACATTTTCCAGCCGTTGCTGCCTAAGCCAAGTGATGAGGAGAAATGCAGATACACTCAGATTGACTATGACTCGGCTGTAGAGATGCTGAAAGGGATTGAGATGTTTGTCAACGATAATCCATTTACCGATAATATAAGCAAGGAGATAGAGGCCATACTGATAGAACTGGCCAAGGCAAGAGTCGGGGCAGAATTATTTGATAAAGTGGCCGTCCTGTTGACAGCGCGTAAAGAGGAAAAAGACGCTGAATTGCAGGCTCGGCAGGGACAGAACCAGAACAGCGTAAGGAACCGCCAGAAACTGATGCAGCACCTAAGGGACTATGTGAACTACAGCCGCAAGTTTGCACAAGAGAAGAAAAAACTTACTGAATTGGATAAGTCGTTCACCACGAAAGAGGTGAAGGCCATGGGGCATACACTGTACATTGAAAATACGTTTAAATTTAACGAGGCGGTGCTGATGGAGGTGCTAAACAAGTACTTGACCTCCACTTTCAGAAACATGAAGGACGTGGTGCCGGAGAACCTGTTCTCGACGAAGTTCAAACAGCGTCCGAGGGTGAACAGTTTCAGAGAGCTGGGCAACTTTATATATGAATACTTGCGGCAGAACGACCACACATCCTATAAAATCGTGTCTTCGGACGGCAGAAACTTTTATGAGATGAGTCCTGGTTGGAAGTCGGCGATACTGCTTGACCTGATACTGGGATATGATGGTGGCAATTCACCCATCATCATTGACCAACCAGAGGACAACCTGGCCGTGAAGTACATCAACGAGGACTTGGTGAAGACCATTAAGAACATGAAGTTCAAGAAGCAGGTCATACTGGTGAGTCACAACGCCACTATCCCGATGATGGCCGATGCTCAGACCATTGTGCTCTGCAAAAATGACGGCAAGAGGATAACCATACGCTCCGCTTCGCTTGAAGGCGAGATAGAGCGAGAGAAAGTGCTGGATCTGATAGCAGACCAGACCGACGGTGGCAAAGCATCGGTTAAGAAGAGAGTAAAGAAATATAATCTGAAAAAGTTTAATTAAGTGATATGAAACTGATATTCAAGAAGAACGAAACTGGCGATGTAGGAGTAACCATGTTCAAGGGAACAGCTGAGATTCCCTTTTCATACATAGAGATGATCAAAGCACTCTTGGCAGGTGAAGTGCTTGACCATGACTTCAATGAAAGCATTCCAGAGGCAGAGCAGGTACAAATAAAAGATGTGCTGAAAGAGATTGAAATCACGGCAACAGAAACCATAAAGGAGGACACGGATACTAAATCTGTCGTAACGGAAGGCGATGAGGAATTGCCATTTTGAAATCATTTGTGTCCATTAAAAAATCGCAATAATCGTTATAATCCATTGATTTTTAGTCTATTATATGTATTTTTGAAGTCAACGGATTTGAAATCACAATTGAACTGATTATTAGATACTTGGCAAAAAACACCATTGATTTTGAGCCTTTTATAAAATCAATTAACCGGCATTTTGCTAGATCAAAATTTTTAGTGGACAGCAATGTTTTGAAATAACAATAACAGTTAAAACCTGTTTTCCGCAATGAGACACCCAAATCAAGATTTTGCGATTTCGACGAGCAACTGCTGGTCGCTTGACATCTTCAGCACGGTCGTCCGTTCCTGCTTTGTCTCGGGCAGTGTGTAGGTGATCGAG
>Ga0247611_10007036_pt1 | contig 14270 bp, 8 predicted proteins | sample 177DNAGHGhighgp2_FD_192422 | JGI IMG/M metagenome (GOLD analysis project Ga0247611, IMG submission 192422) | Sheep rumen microbial communities from Palmerston North, Manawatu-Wanganui, New Zealand - 1770 DNA GHGhigh gp2 | ecosystem: Host-associated > Mammals > Digestive system > Stomach > Rumen ...
CCTTACTCAGAATGATGTCCTTTCAGGCGGTCATTTCGAGGATGTGGTCGCTTATGGTGGCTGGACCTTGGATGACCATGACCCGGATGCTTTCCACAAAAAAGGCCGCATCAGTGTCGAGCATGCAACCCCGTCTTATTTCGGCATCCCTTTCGACTGCCTGTATTCCGTAAATGTTCCCAATCTGATGTTCGCGGGAAGGGATATTTCCTGTACCCACATGGGCCTGTCCGCAACACGGGTCATGTCAAGCTGCGCCCTTCTCGGACAGGCGGTCGGGACGGCAGCCTCCATCGCGCTTCGTTATGGTGAAACGCCCTCGCAGTTGCGCCTACACCACATCGGTGAACTCCAGGATACCCTGGAAGATGATGACTGCCTGTTGCCATATCGATGGAGAAAAGTTTCAGCCTTGAATTTGTCAGCCAAGAAAGCGGAGCCCCAGATGCTCAACGGAATTGACCGCAAGTGGGAAGGGAAGGACAATGGCGTTTGGAAAGCTCCCGGTGAAGAGATTCTGTTTGAATGGAAAAAGCCGGTGACAGTATCGGGTGCAAGGCTGGTTTTCGACTCGGACATGAAACCTTATGGCAAGCGCATGAGGAAGTTGGAAGCGACGACCGAGCGGCGCAATATGCCCAAGATGTTGACCAAGGGGTTCCGTATCGAGGTCCTTGACGGCAAACAGTGGCGAAGCGTCTTCGAGGAAACGGACAATATCCTTCGCTATAGGAAAGTGAACTTTTCGCCGGTGAAGACCAAAGCCGTCCGGCTGGTTATCCTGTCTACCTGGGGAGCGGAACAGGCTCATGTCTTTGCCTTCGATGTGCTGTAGTGTTGGTCTGTTTGGAAAAATTGACTAAATTTGTGATGTCATGCTGACCGACGAAGCGAGACTATTGGATAAGATTTCCCAGGGGGACGAGATTGCGTTCTCCGGGTTGTTTACTTATTATTATCCCAAAGTCGTCACTTTCCTGTCAACGCTGATTGCAGATGAAAAAGATGTCGAGGACCTTTCCCAGAATATCTTCGTCAAGGTCTGGTTGCATCGTTCTACCCTGCGGAGTCTTCACTCTTTCGGTGCATACCTCTATCGGATGTGTCGGAATGCCGCCATTGATTATGGCAGGACGCATCGGGTCCGTATCCCCTTCGAACTGCCGCAGAATGAACCGGCCGGTTATCCGTTGGAGGAGGCTTACTTCGCGCGCGAGAAACAGTTCCAGATTGACCGTCAAGTCGCACAGATGCCTCAGAAGCGTCAGCAGGTATTCCGTATGTCCCGTGAAGAAGGAAAAACCAATGAAGAGATTGCCCGCGAATTAGGAATATCCAAAAAGACAGTGGAGAACCATATCAATGCGGCGCTTCGCGAGTTAAGAAAACTCATATCCTGCATTTCCATCTTTTTCTGATTTTTCTGGGTGCAACTTCCCCGTCTCTCGTCATAATAATGTAATCACATTGTTATGTCGTTGTTGAATCATTTCCCGGGATGGGAACAAATTGACGGGTCGTGGATGCCGGCGGAGAAGACCGAAACCGCATTCCGTGACGTAATGTCGCGCTGCAGGGCGTTGGAAGCATATCTGGAGCAAGAAAGGCACCGGAGGATGCGGCGCCTGCATTGGGGGGCGATTTCCGCCGTAGCAGTCATTCTTCTGATTGCCGTCCCTGTCATTTCCTTCCATTTCGTGCGACGCTCTGCCGTAAAGTCGCGCCCTGTCGCATTTGTCCAGCGGGTAACCTCTGCCGGAGAGCGGGCGGAAGTGATCTTGCCGGACCAATCGAAAGTCTTGCTGAATGCCGAGTCGGTCTTGATATATCCGGAGCGCTTCGATGGTGTCCGGAAGGTCTATCTTTCCGGCGAAGCTATTTTTGATGTCACGGCCTCAGACACCGAACCCTTTCTGGTGGAGACTTCAGAGATATCATTGCGGGTTCATGGGACAAAATTTGACGTGAATGCATATCCACATGACCCGTCTGTACGTGCGACTTTGTCCCGGGGGCGCGTCTCCGTCTGGTCGAATGAGGCGCCCTCCAAAATTGTGGAACTGCTTCCTGAACAGCAGTTTATCCTTGACCGGAGCAGCGGCGCCATCAAAACGGAAAAGGTAAGCCTGCTGGAGTCTTTCTCCTGGGAGACCGGCGAGCTTTGCTTTCACTCCTCTTCCATCCGACAGATTGTCAGAACCCTTGAACGTCAGTATGGGATTGACGTCCGCTTGATGACTACCCGCTATGACAACGCGGTGTTGACAGCGCGCTTTATTCATGGAGAGACGGTGGACGAGGTGATGACTTCTCTGTGTGCGGTCGTTCCCGGAATGCATTATGGATGGGACGGTACTTCCTTGTATATCAAATAATTGAAAGATATGAGAAAAATGCTGGTAATGCTGCTTTCCACGGTGATGTCAGTCGTATCCCTCTGGGGACAGGCTGCTGTCAGTTTTCCGAAAGCGCAGATGCCCCTCTCCGATGCGCTCGCTATCGTGGAACGGGAGAGCGGACGTTCTATCGTCTATAACGAGAACCTGTTGTCTCTGGACAGGATGGTAGCTACGCCCTCCGGAAAACCCTTGGCGGAGTTGATGCAGCTTCTTCTTGCCGAAACCGGCATGGAAGCGCGGATGCAGGGGAATATCATCCTGATTGTCAAGAAAGAAGCTCCGAAGCCGACGCTCCGCAGGGGAAAGGTAACTGATAAGGTTGGCCCTTTGGCGGGTGCCGTACTGATGGTGGAAGGAACATCCACAGCGGCGACGACGGACATCGATGGATCGTTTTCTTTGTCGGCGGCAAAAGGAGATGTTATCCGCGTCAGTTTGTTGGGGTACAAGGATGCTTTGTATCAAGTTGGCTCCGAAACAGAAGGGTTGTTGATTACCATGGCGGACGACATCACATTGCTGGATGAAGTCGTCGTGGTTGGGTATGGGACTCAGAAAAAGGTGAATCTGACCGGTGCCGTGGGTGTCCTGTCTTCTGACCAGTTGGATAACAAGCCGATTGTCCAGGCCTCAACGGCCCTTCAAGGCTCCGTGCCAGGGGTGACGGTGACGACCTCCGGCGGAGCGCCGGGCGATGATACGGGTAATATCCGGATTCGCGGTATCGGCACCTTTGGAGGATCGAGTTCCGCGCCGTTGGTGCTGATTGACGGCATTGAAGGCAGCTTGAATTCCGTTGATGCGGCCCAGATTGACAAGATATCCATCTTGAAAGATGCCGCATCTTCTTCCATTTATGGCTCCCGGGCTGCCAATGGAGTAATCCTTGTAACGACAAAGCGCGCTGAAAAAGGCGTGTCGCGGGTCAGTTACCGGGGGTATGTGGGCTGGCAGCGGCCGACAACGACGCCGGACACCGTCGGCCCTGTGGATTATATGAAATTGAACAGGGAAGCGACGGAAAATGACGGCGCCGTCTCTATCTACACGGATGAGTATATCTCCAATTATCTGAAGAATAACTATCTGGATCCCGACAGCTTTCCGATTGTCAACTGGAAAGAACATGTTCTCAACGGAAGTGGTTTGACCCATAACCATACGCTCTCTTTGAGCGCTTCTTCCGGCAAAATCCGCTCATTGACATCTCTGAGTTTTCTCGACCAGAAAGGTATTGTGAAAAGTGCCGATTTTCGCCGCTATTCGCTCCGTAACAACATGAACATGGAGATCAATGACAAAGTGAGTCTGCGTTTTGACCTTTCCGGAAGTTGGGGACGGCGGAAGAATAATCCTTACCAGGGCTCTTTCTTCAATTTTATGAATGCGCGAGATCCGCTCTTTCTGGCGGAATATACGAACGGAACGTATGCCCCCTTCACTGGCGGGTCCGTGAATATCCTTCCGATGACGGACCAAGATGAAGGAGGCCTTGTTCAGCGGGATGTCATCCGTCTTTCCGGAGCGTTGGCCCTGACCTGGAAACCGTGGGAATGGCTGTCATTGGAGGCGACGGCGGCTCCGCGTATCACGTTGAACTATACCCACAATTTCAAGAATCTGATTACCTATTATTCTGATCCTTACGGAACCCCTTCCATTGTCTCCAACGAGGAACACAGTTCCCTCAGTGAATCCCATTCAAGGGATTTTTATGGCAATTATCTCTTTACGGCACGTGTCCATAAACTCTTTGCCAAAGCCCATGATCTGACGCTTCTGCTGGGAGCCTCTTATGAGACGCTGGACGAGTATTCCCTCTCTGCCAAGCGTTTTGACTATGCCTATCCGGAATATACAACCATCAATGCGGGGGCGGACAACGAATTGAAAGAGAACGGTGGCGCTCGGTATCAATGGGCCCTGGCCTCTTTTTTCGGCCGGTTAAATTACAATTACAAAGAACGATACCTTCTGGAGGCCAATGTCAGACTGGATGGCTCCTCGCGGTTTGCCAAGGGGCACCGATGGGGGGTATTCCCATCTTTCTCCGGTGCCTGGCGCCTGACGGAGGAACCGTGGATGCAAAATGCCAAACAGGTCTTGAACGAGTTCAAGCTGAGAGGCTCCTACGGTTTTCTCGGCAATCAGAATATCGGTTCCGATTACTATCCGACGGTCCAGACCTTGACGATATCTTCGATTTCCGCAGCCGGAATTATCTATCCGATAGTCGGTCTCAACAATCTGGCCAATGAGAATATCACGTGGGAGTCTTCCGAGATGGCCGATGTCGGCATGGATGCCACGATCTGGGACCGTTTTTCCCTGACTGCGGATGTCTATTATAAGATGACTCATGGCATTCTGATGCAATTGGATATTCCCTCCAGCATCGGCTTGACTGCCCCTTACCAGAATGCCGGGGCCGTCCGCAACATCGGTTGGGAATTAGGAATCGGATATCATGACCATAAAGGGGACTTCAACTGGGGAATCGATGCTAACTTGAGCGATGTCCATAACCGGATTATGGATATGAAAGGGACGGCATCCGGCAGTTTGCTCCGCAATGAAGAGGGGCATGAAATCAATTCCATCTATGGCCTGCGCTGCATCGGAATGGCGAGGACGCCTGAGGAGGCGGATGAGGTGAATGCATCATGCCCGCAGTATGGCGTTGAAACGATGCCTGGCGACTTGATTTATGAGGATGTGGCAGGCGATTTCGATGAGGACGGGAATCCCATCCCGGATGGAAAGATTGACGATCAGGACCGCCAGTTCATCGGCAGTACAATTCCCCGTTATACGTATGGATTCAATCTTTCAGCTGGCTGGAAAGGTTTGACCATCAGCGCTCAGTTTCAAGGAGTCGGAAAGGTGAATGCCTATCTGAATGGCTATTATACCCAACCGTGTGTTCAGGGAGGAACGTTCCGGACTGAGCATCTGGACCGATGGACACCCGATACGCCGGAAGGGCGTTTCCCGCGTCTGTCCTATGCCAGTGAGCTTTCTAAGAAGAATTCATCGTTCTGGATGGCAGATGCTTCCTATCTTCGCCTGAAGAATGTCCAGCTCAGTTATTCTTTCCCGAAGCGTTTGTTGGAAAAAGTCCGTATCAGCGGTTTGACGGTTTTTGCCAATGCGACCAACCTGCTGACCTTCACCAAGTACTGGCAAGGTTACGATCCGGAGAATATGTTTACGACCAGCGGGGACGGCGTGCAGGCCGGGGCGACCGCGACCAATTATCCGCTTGTTTCAACGTACACTTTCGGTCTAGATATTCGTTTCTAAGATTCAAAGCCATGAAAAAGATATATCTGATTTTGACGGTGGCGCTGCTTTCTGCCTCCTGTGAAAAAGCGTTGGAGCGGAATCCCTTGAACGGTCCTTCCACCGGCACGTTCCCTGCCAGCGAGGAAGAAGCGTTGGCCGGGGTTCTTGTCAGCTACAAGAATCTTGCGAACAGCGTCCAGCAATACAGCCCCTTCCCAAGCCGTTTCACCGACAACCTGACGGACATCGGTACTGTCCGGGTCGGTCTGAGCAATTGGAATTACTTTACAACTTCTACCTTGACCCAGACGACTGGAGCCGCCACCTATCTGTATGGCCGCATATTCAAGACGGCTGGGCGAATCCATATGGTCCTGGATAAGATGGACCAGCTGAAGGATAAGGTGGACGAACAGACATGGAAGCAGTTCAAGGCCGAATTGCTCTGCCTTCGGGCTTATGTTTACGATATGGGCTGCCAGTATTATGGCGATATTCCATTTATCGATCATTGCCTGACACTGTCAGACAACGCTTATCCCCGTATGCCCCGCGAACAAGTGATAGACAGGCTTCTCAAGGACATGGACGATGATTTGTTGGATGCGCTTCCGGTTCAATGGCCTCGTTATGAATGGGGTACTTGCCGACTGGGCCGTGCCGCTGCCTATACCTTGAAGGCACGTATCTGTCTGAACTGGGGGCGTTACGCTGAAGCGGCGCAATACTCGAAAAAGGCCATGGAATTGTCGGAAGGCGTGTATTCGCTCACCCCGCTCGATTGTACCTATTATCCGGATGCGGAAACGGAAGGAGAACCGTCTGCCGCCGACCTGTTCGGCTTTGATGCGCAAGAGAAAAGCCGTGAGTGGATGTGGGCCATCCAATATGACAAGCTGGCAGCCGCCAATACCCATGCGATGATTTATACTTATTCTTCCCGCGTGGCGAATGGAGCTGCCGGCTGTGGGCCTTCCCAGGCACTGATGGACACATTCCAGTGCACCGATGGCAAGTCCATAGCAGAATCACCACTCTATGACTGGAAGGATCCATGGAACCACAGGGACCCTCGCCTGGACCTGTTCTGCCTCCGTCCCAATACCCGCATCCACAATGTCCAGTACACCACGGATCCCAGTGTCAAGCAGGTACGGGACTATAACATAGATGCGATGGTGAACAACAGTGACGTGACCGGTAACAAGAGCGAATATGGTCCTAACGGGACGAAAGGGCCTGGCGGCTATCTGTGGCGGAAATTCTCAGATCCGGCCTATTACGGAGAATCGCTGTCGGCCAATTTTACGGATGATTTGAATGTCTGTATCATGCGTTATGCAGAACTGTTGTTGATTGATGCCGAAGCCAATATCGAGATGGAGGGCGGTGATTTGCAGCGTGCCCAGAGCGATATCAACCAAATACGTCAGCGTGTGAAAATGCCGAAGATCAATAGTTTGGACCGCGATGAATTGAGAAGTGCCCTGCGTTACGAAAGGACCGTCGAACTTTGTGCGGAAGGATTCCGATGGTTCGATATCCGGCGTTGGAAGGATGCCGACGGCAATGCCCTGGCCGTCAAAGTGATGAACGGACCGCAGTATGCTCCTGCCTTCAAAAACATCCTGTCCAATGCCAAACCGACCATCGACAAGGACTGGACCGTTTCTTACAGTACTTCTGATACATGGGACGGGAAGGAATTCAATCTCAGGACTTTGATCAACATGTACTATCAGACGGGGAAGGACGAACTGTGGCCGCTTCCTGACGCGGAAATCCGCACGAATGCTGCTATCGGACAAGAGAATCAAAATCCCGGTTATTAGTCGATTGCCTTATGAAAAAGTATTTTTCCATCCTTGCGGCCCTTCTGCTTGCATTCGCTTGTAAAGATTACTCGTATGACCGCTACGAACCCGACACGGCGCTTCGCACCAGCGGCGAAGTCAGCTTGTTGGTCTCGTTCGAAAATCTTTCGACAAAGGTGTATATGGACGATACCGGGCATGGTTTCTTTGAGAAAGGAGACGCCCTGGCAGTCGCCCTGTCTGACGGTGATTTCGTCGAATTCCATCTCGAAGGTACCGGGGATACCCGCCGTGCCATTTTTACGGGCACCATCCCGGAAGGGAAGCAGATCGGCAAGGCCGTCATCTATCCGGCTTCTGCCGTCGTGGATTTGGACGGGGAGAACCTGACCCTGTCTTTGCCTGCGGAACAAACGCTGTCTTCTTCCTATCCCGGCATACTGGTCGGCCGTATCGGGACGGACTGGGCTGTGGAACTGCGTCAGATTCTTTCGTTTATGAACTTGACCCTGTCCAATTATCCGGTCGAGGCGGTCGATATGCTCATTACGGATGAAGTGAAGCCATTGAACGGCATTTTCTCCGTAACACTGGATGCGTTGCTGGAGAGGGGATTGAAAGCATCGGATGCGGATGTTCCGCTGGGGGGGGGTAGCGTTTTTCGTGTTACCAAATCGTCAAAGACGGTCTATGCCCTTGTTCCGATGCCGGCGGATGAGTTTTCCCACCTGGGAATCGCTTTCCGGGACAAAGACGGGAAGGAACTAGTCTCCCAATCCATCTCCGAGTACGCTGTCCGACTTGACAGAGGAGTCTTGTCCCGCCTTGCGTTGGTATGCGGCGAAGTCCCGGCTCCTCCATGCCGGATTAATTTCGGGGGCGACCGGACACCGATGCAGGAAACATCGGAGGGTATCTTTGAAGGTACTTTCGATGTCCCGGCAGTGACTTCCTTCACCATCGAACTCAATGGTGTACCTTACGGTTTTGCGACGCGCTCAGGTGCCGGGGGACTGGGAACAATCACTTCAGTTAATTCAGCTCTTCCCGCAGCCAGAATCAAGAATGCCGGAAAGAGCAAGAAGACCTATTATGTCAAGCGCTCCATCGGTACCATGGCGCTGACAGAGTTGGCGGACAATCCTTTTACCATCGACCTTGAAAGCCCGGGGCGTATTCATGTGTCCGTTGACACGCGGACGGCAGAGGCTCCGAAATATCGGATTCAACTGGAAGAAACTCCGGATCCGGCCGTTCTGTTCCATGAGGATTTCGACCTTTGTGTCTTTGGTGGCGATTATCTTGCGCCCGCAGATGGCTACGGCAGCACGATCGCTGATTATGACGGTTATCTGCCTGGAACAAAATCCCCGACACAGAATCAGGCGGGGTTCAACTTCGACTATCCGGAGAAAAACAGGAACAATCTTCCTCGTGAAGGTTATCTGGAGGCGTATGGCTTGGACGGATGGCGTTTCGATAACGCGGGAGAGCGCCCCGGCGGCATGCAAATCTGTACCGGTGCGGTTGCCGGAAGTATGACGACACCTGCTTTTACTGCGATACAAGGAAATGTCGATGCCGTCCTGACGCTCGATATGGCTCGTTTCTCAGCGACCTCGACAAGCCCGATCTATGTGAATATTATTGGGGATGGTACCTTCGAATCGGCTTCTGTCCGTCGTGATGCTTATCATAGTGCAAGAACGGGCGAGTCTTTTGAACAGGCCGCTTATGACTATACGGCTTTTGCAGGGGATGGAAAGCAGTTCGTCCTGGAGGATGATACCTACTTCCCGCATTCCATCGACAATGCCGATATTGACAAACCGGTTTCACATTATTCTTGTGTTCTGAAAGGAATCAGCGCGAGTACAAAGATTCAGATTGACGCGCCGAAGGGGCCCTCGTCGGCACCGCGCATGTTCCTCTTTGATATCAAATTGACACGGAAATGAAAACAAAGTATTTGATGCTCCTGCCGCTGATTCTTATTGTTTCGTGCGGCAAAAGTGGTAACCCGGACGATGGAAAAGGGCAGAAAGAGAAAAAGGGACCTTTTGATGCCGTCGTCGGGGAAGCGCTTCCCGACTGGGCAGAAGGCTGTCTGGACATACATGCGATTTCAACCGGTAGGGGAGAATGCACGTTTTTCATCCTCCCTGACGGGACCAGCATGTGTGTAGATGCCGGTGAAGTGGAGACTTCTACGACTTCACCCGTTTCTGTTACCCAGCGTCCCAATGCTTCGACGCGTCCCTATTTCACGCAGGCGCGGTATATGAAACATTTTCTGGCGGCGACCGGACATGATTATCTGGACTACATGTTGATGACGCATTTCCATGTGGACCATTTTGGCACGCCGACGGGGAAAGATTTCGTCAAGAGTTCGGAGGGCTATTGCCAGACCGGTATCATGGCTATCTTCACGACGCTCCCATACAAGAAACTCCTGGACCGGGCTTACAGCGCGGATGATCCGGATTATCGTTTCATGACAGAGTCGGGCCAGATCTACTCCGCTTCCGCACTTCCGGATTATGCGAATTTCGTCCGCTACGCCACGACGAAGAAAGGGCTGCAAATGGAACGGTTCAAGGCCGGTGTCGACGATCAGTTGGTCCTCAATTACAGCAAAGAGAAATATCCCTCTTTCAGAATATTCAATTATGCGGTCAATGGGGAATACTGGAACGGGAAGGCATTGGTGGATGCTTATGGCACGGCCATCCCGAACGAGAATGGGAATTGCACCATCTTCCTCTTGAGTTACGGCAAATTCGATTATTACACGGGCGGCGATGCCGGGGGTAATACCAAAATGGCGGTGCCTGTGGCCAAGTCCATCGGCAAGAAGATTGAGGCCATGAAAGCGGACCATCACATGAGCACCCAATGTGTCGGGGACCCGCTCTCCGGCAACAGCGGCGAACAGATGAAAGTGCTTCAACCTCTTGTTATTGCGACGCAGAGTTTCGCCCGTCGCCTCGACCAGCCTGTTATTGAGACCGTGGAAGCTCTGCTGGACGGACGATACTACGACGAAGGCCGCAAGCCATCCTTGTATTTTACCAATATTGACGATGTCATCTATACACCGAACCAAGCGCTTTATTCCCAGACCCATGTCAATGGGCACATTGTGATCCGGGTATTGCCAGGGGGAGACAGTTTCTATGCCTATCAGCTGGATGATACCAACAATAACTACAAAGTGAAGTCAATAGAGGGACCATTCCTATGCGAATAAAGCTCTTGACATACTTGATTCCGGTCCTGTGTCTGTCCTGCGGCAATCCCGGGCCGGGCCAGGAACTACCAAGGTGGAAGGAAGGGGAATTGGACATCCATGCTGTCCGGACGGATCGTGGAGAATGCTATTTCTATATTCTTCCCGACGGAACGACCATGGCCGTAGATTGCGGAGAATTGCGGAATATCCCTGATTCGGTCATTTCTCATGATCCCTACTCTGACCGGGATATCATTCGCCGGCAACTTCCGTATCCAGGTCGGAAAGCCCATGAGATCGCCGCTGACTATATGCGGCAATACCTGCCGGAGGTTTCCGCTGACAGTTTGGATTATATGGTGCTGACCCATCATCATGATGACCACATGAGTGGAATTCCTGGGCTGTATCGACTGCTCCCGTTCCGTAAGTTGGTGGACCATGCCGATACGGCCGCGATTGCACAGGAAGCCCTTGGCAGCAAGCATACGGCCTGTTATGCGGCTTTCCTCCAGGAATGCGGTATCGTCCCGCAGCCTTTTGTGCTGGGCCCCGGCCAGACCATTATGCCTCGACACGGTGGAAACTGGCAATTGACCGGAATCTGTTCTGACGGAAATGTATTGACTTCGAACGGCGTCGTAAATGCTTATGACGGGAAAAAACTAAGTGAGAACGGTGCATCCATCGGCTTCCTACTTTCCTATGGCCCATTTGACTGGTTGGCGACCGGCGATGCGGGAGATCCGAATGCCCGAAGCTGTTTCGCAGCTCTCCAAGGCATCGGCCGGAAAGTCGAAGCGATGAAAGTGCCACACCATTTTTCATGGAAAACGCTTTCTCCGCGTGTTCTGGAACTGCTTCGCCCGCAAGTACTTGTCTCTGAAAGTTTCTGGTCGCACCAGCCGTGGAAGGCCGAGCTGGCCCATCTTCTGGTAGTTATTCCGAGCCCGGATTTATTCCTGACAGGAGTGTACGAAGGGGCTGTTGAAGACAATGCGCTGGGGCCGGATGATTATGAACTGATTACTGCACATGGCGGGAATGTCGTTCTGCGGGTTGCTCCAGGCGGGAAAACATTCAAGGTTTATCTGACGGACCCAGAGGGGAAGATACTTTCCATGCATGGCCCATATAAAAGTGAAGAAAACTAATAAAACCAAGTTATATGACAACACAAAGAAACACTTATTCTCAACCCGGGATATCGGTTTCCCGGTTGCATTATGAAGCCAGTTTCTGTGCGTCCAATGTATCGGACATGAACTGGCGCGAAGGCTCGTGGGAAACTGAGCCAGATGATGAAGATAATCATTAAAGCAGGAGGACACTTATGAAAAAAATCATGTATGCTTTTGCGGGCATTTTGGCAGTAGTCGCCTGTGCCAAGGAGAACACTCCTGTCGAGGAAGGCCCTGAAAACAATGTATTTACCCTGACGGCCGGCCTTCCTGAAGTCCCGGCTTCCAAAGTTTCAGTAGGAACTGACGGAAAAGTGACTTGGTCGGAGAACGACGCGTTTGCCGTCTGGACGACAACCGGTACAAAAGTCAAGATGACCATCTCTGACGGAATCGGAACAAATATGGGCACATTTACCGGAACCATCGACGGTGAACTTGATACCAGCGTTCCTGCTGTTTATCCTTACGATTGGGCTGCGGCGGCCGGGAAGGTCGAGATCCCGCATTATATCGAACGGAGTGACAAGGTGCCTGCCATCATGGCTTCCACCGTTTCTAATGATGGGAGTCCGGTTCTGTTCAAGCATTTGGCTGCCGTTATGGAATTCACGCTCAAGGATGTGCCTGCGTATGCATGTGCATTCAAACTCTGGTCGAAAGACGGGGCGAAGCTTAGCGGCACATATTCGGTCAATGCTTCTCTGAACGGACTGAGCTGCGAGAGCGGAAACACCGACCAAATTATTTATTTCCCCTATAAGACCGCTTACGGAAGCGATGCTGCGGTAAAGATTTACGCTGCGATCCCAGCCTACGACTATACGGACCTTGCTGTACGTACACTCGACGGTGACGAGAGCGTCATTGAAGGGACGGGCATCCATGTGCCGGCCGCTTCAGCTGCTCTCTCGGCAGGTGATTATGTCGCAATGCCGGAACTGAACATCCGTGGTATGGTGGGTACTGCCCGCGACAAGTTCATAAAGGTCGAGGGCGTCAAGTGGGCGAAGGGGAATCTGCGGGTAAAAAAAGAAGAGAGCTATGAAGATGGATGGCAGGCCGGCTTCAATCTTTTCGAGCATCAGTGGCAGACAGCCTATGGGGAAAGAATCGGAGTAACTGTAATTAAGAAAATGGATACGGCTTATGGCAGAACAGACGACTTGTATGACACCTTTAACTGGGGCGGTCTCGGCAGAAGTACTCGTTTCAATAATTCCGGATACATGGTGCCATCGACTCCAATGTTTGACATTTCCGGTAGGATTTTCTCTCTGAAAGATGGGACGAAAGAAGAGTATGACGCTGCCGAAGTAAGTGGGGATGAAAGGTTTGCATATTGGGACGTGTTCTCTGCATACAACGGAGGAGCCGGTAATCCAAACATTTACGGCGATGTGGCCTTCTGGGCCAGCAAAGGCGTATGGAGGATGCCCCATTCCAGCGAAATAAAGAAGCTGAGGACAGACAATACCGCTGCAACCGGTCAGGCTGGATTCTATAACACCCCGGGAGGGGACAAGATATATGGTGTCCTTCTCACCTCTACGCCTTCTTGGAAAAATGCAAGCATGAGCACTGAAGAAGTTGAATTAACGGATGCCGACATGGAATCGGGGGTGTTTCTCCCGAAGGTTGGAAGACGGTTTGCTGCTGAACCGCACGCCAAGATATGGTATTTCAACAGTCAGGGCTATTACTGGTCATCTACCTTTGGTAGCATGAATGACTTGGACGAATCCCGAAAGTCTAAAACCGACAAAGCTGCAACTACGCTGGGTTGGAGGTCTACCTATGGCTGTGATTATGGTTATACAACTCTAATTAACAATGAAGATGCTCTTGGAGATACAAGAGCCGGTCTTGCAATCCGCCCGGTACTGGTAGATTAGTGTTATCCTCAACCGGCCTTTTTTTCAAGGATTTATGCAAAATTGGTTGGTCCATATAGACTAACCAATTTTGCATAAATCGCAATGCGTCAGACATTTGATAATTGCGCCGGATAGACAAACGTCTATTTCTAATACTGGTCTTTTGTCTGGTTTCAATTTGTCTGATTGCCCAGGAGATGAAGACGGAAAAGAATTCCTCCGTCATCCCCGAAAACGTTACCACACGATTCCGTTCAGGGTATTGACATCTGCAAAGATAGATTGTTTTTCAATAATCGCCGAGCTGCGTATAGTCAAGATGTGTGGCGCTCTCTTCGTTTCCACGGACCGTGATGCTTTTTTTCTCACCCGGCATCAAGGCAAAATAATTGTCCGAGTACTCTACAGGTAGGATTTCTTGATCCTGCGAGTCTTTCAAAATCAGACGGATCAGCAGGGCAGGGACGTGGTCATCGTTG
>Ga0247611_10007038_pt1 | contig 14264 bp, 12 predicted proteins | sample 177DNAGHGhighgp2_FD_192422 | JGI IMG/M metagenome (GOLD analysis project Ga0247611, IMG submission 192422) | Sheep rumen microbial communities from Palmerston North, Manawatu-Wanganui, New Zealand - 1770 DNA GHGhigh gp2 | ecosystem: Host-associated > Mammals > Digestive system > Stomach > Rumen...
TCGCCTTCCCACGGGGCGACGCGGAAAGAGAGGACCGCTTCTCCTTCGCAGGCGATGAAGGGCGTTTGGGCAGCACCTTGCTTGGTCGATGTGCCGACTTTGAGGCATTGGAAACCGGCATTGCAATATGTGAAAGTCCACTCGGGTGCGTCCTGATAGATGACGATGGCTTTGGCGATGTCTCCTCCCCATTGGTTGTCGTTACCGCCGGTATAGCCGTAGTTCTCGTCTTCTTCGTCAAAACAGCGGCTGAAGCCCTCATAATAGATCGGCGCCATTTCCGCCTTCACGTTCACCACTCCGGTCATCAGCGCCGTTATACAGAGAATAAACAGGTTTTTTTTAGCCGCAAGGGCACGAATAACTAAGTTTCTCATATCTTTACTATACTATTTGCGATTTTTCTTTTTCTCTTGCACGAAAAGTTGTGCAAAAGTACACAAAAAAAATGACATATGCAAGGACGCAGGTCTTTTTTTGTGTCTATCTCTTGCATATGTCAAAAAAATGTAGTACTTTCGACCTCCTCCCCCAACGGGGTCCCCTTCGAAAGTACGTTCGCACTTCCGTGCAAACAACAATCTTTATAGCAAACAAAATCCTGCTTAAGCAAGCTTAGACAATTTTTTTGCTAAAAATCTTGTGTGTTTGAAAAATTTGTAGTACTTTTGCAGCGGAAATTGAACAAAACCGAATCATACCGGTGAAAAACAACATGGATTCTGTCAAAATCATTGAAATAAAGAAGAGTGTCTTCGAGGATAATGACCGTGCGGCGGATGCCTTGCGCGGAGCGTTAAAGAAAAAAGGTGTGTACCTGCTTAATCTCATGTCTGCGCCGGGAAGCGGAAAGACGACGACGCTCATTCAGACCATCAACCTGCTTAAAGACAAGATTCGTATTGCCGTCATGGAGGCCGATATAGACAGCGATGTCGATGCCATCAAGATCAAGGAGGGCACCGGCGTGGAGTCTATCCAGTTGCATACCGGCGGCATGTGCCATCTCGATGCGGAAATGACGCAGCAGGGGCTTGACGGACTCGAAGATAAATACGACCTCATCATTCTGGAGAATGTGGGGAATCTGGTGTGTCCGGCGGAGTTTGATACGGGTGCGGTGAAGAACGCGATGATACTCTCTGTGCCGGAAGGGCACGACAAGCCCCTCAAATACCCGCTGATGTTCAGCGTATGTGACGTGGTCGTGATCAATAAGATCGACGTCATGCCGTATTTCGACTTCGACCTCGAGAAATGCAAAGAGTATATCCGCATGCGCAATCCCAAGGCGCAAGTGATCCCTGTCTGCGCCAAGACGGGAGAAGGAGTGGAGGCGTTTGCCGATTGGCTCTTGACCGAAGTCAAGAATTGGAAGAAATAACTAAAATTGAAAGTTTTTAAAGTGTAAAAGTATTCAAAGGACATAAACCTAAAAAAGTCTTATGCCTGAAATGTCGAAGAAATTTGTTCCGAAGCACAAGGGCGACAAGAATCCCAACCCAAAACTGCTGAAGTTCGTTCGGCACGTGACAGACCGCGTACCCGGAAAGATCAAGATGGACACCGATGCCCCGGAATACTGGGGATTGGCGTGTATCTTCGAGGACGAGATGGATGCGGTGACGCGTGAGGCGTCGCTGGATCTGCTGCTGGACATGCTGCCCGGTAATTTCTTCAAGGTTCGCAAGCATCACACGTACGCGCAACTGCACGCGATGAATGCCGAGAAACATTATACGCCGGACGACAAGAGTCTGGACGACCTGCTCGACAAACTGTCGTATTTCGGTATGCTCGAGTATGACTACGGCGATAAGTATCCGGTAAAAGAGAATGGTGAATGGAAAGACGTAGAGCGTGCGAACTTCAAGCGCGAAGAGCGTGTCTATTGGGTGCCGATGTTTGTGCCGGGAAGTGCCGAATACACGAACATGAACACGGATCTGATGGACAAGCACCCGGAGTTGGCGATGTTCTTCGAGCGCATGACGTTCCTGCCGCTGGAGAAGATCACGCCGATGGTGCCGATGGGTGGTTCGGGTATCGGTATGCACGTCATCCCCGTGGAGAAAGCCATCTCGATGGAGAACCAGAGTGTGGACATCGAGCATATCTCCTATTGGCTCAAGAAATACGAAGGCCATATCGGCGTCGGTATCTGTAGTTGCCGCTACGGCCGCAAGAAACTCGAAGAAGGTTGTGCGGACGACTATCGGGACTGGTGTATAGGCGTAGGCGACATGGCGGACTACCTGCGCGAGACGGGTCGCGGACATGATATCACCTATGACGAGGCGATGGCCATCTTGAAGAAAGCCGAAGACCACGGGTTTGTGCACCAGGTGACGAACATCGACGGCGAAGGAAAGATCTTCGCAATCTGCAACTGCAACGTCAAGATTTGCAATGCCCTCCGTACTTCCCAACTGTTCAACACCCCGAACCTGAGCCGCAGTGCGTATGAGGCAAAGGTCGAGCCGCAGAACTGCGTAGCTTGCGGTCGGTGCGTAGAGTACTGTCCTGCCGGTGCAGTCAAACTCGGTCAGAAACTATGCACGAAACACGGTCCGCAGACCTACCCGAAGCAAGAGTTGCCGGACGCTTCCAAGTGGGGCGAGCACAAGTGGGACGAAGACTACCGTGATAAGAATAGGATTAACTGCTACCCGACGGGAACGGCGCCTTGTAAGACCGCTTGTCCGGCGCATATCGCCGTGCAGGGCTATCTAAAGAAAGCCGCCGAAGGCAAGTATACGGAAGCGCTCGAACTCATCAAGCGTGAGAACCCCTTCCCGGCAGTTTGCGGACGTATCTGTAACCGCCGTTGTGAGGAAGCTTGTACGCGCGGAACGATTGACCGCGCAGTCGCGATTGATGCCGTGAAGAAATTCATTGCGGAGAAAGACTTGCATGCCGAGACACGTTTTGTTCCCGAAGTCAATATATGCTCCAATGTGCAAGAACGTTGGGACGAGAAGATCGCCATCATCGGTGGTGGTCCTTCCGGTCTGAGTTGCGCCTATTACCTCGCTACGATGGGTTACAAGCCCACCGTCTTCGAGCGCAATGAGCAACCGGGCGGTATGTTGCGGTATGGTATCCCGTCGTATAAACTCGATAAGAAAGTCATTGACGCGGAGATCGATATCATGCGCGAGATAGGCGTGGAGATACGCTGCGGCGTGGAGGTCGGCAAGGACATCACGATTGCCCAGCTGCGCGCGCAAGGCTACAAAGGATTCTATGTCGCTATCGGTTGCCAGGGCGGTCGCCTGCCGGGTATCGAAGGCCAAGACCTGAAGGGATGTACCACTGCGATTGATTTCCTCCATGATGCCAACTGCGGACAGAAGAAGGTTACCGGCAAAGTGGTTGTGGTGGGCGGCGGAAACGTAGCCATCGACGCGGCGCGCGTAGCGAAACGCAGCGGCGCTTCGGAAGTGACGATGCTCTCGCTGGAGACCGAAGACATCATGCCCGCATCGCTCGAAGAGCGCATGGAAGCCCGCGAGGACGGTGTGGTACTCAACCCGGGATGGGGACCGGTGAAAGTTATCAGTAATCAGCAATCAGTTGTCAGCGGTATAACATTCAAGAAATGCGTGTCGGTCTTCGATAAGGATCATAAGTTTGCGCCGACGTTCGATGAGTCTCAAACCATCACGCTGGAGGCCGATATGGTGATTTTCGCTATCGGTCAGACGGTGGTACTCAAGGACCTGCTGAAAGATACGAAAGTGGAGTTCTTCCGCGGCGTCTATCCGGTAGCGGACAAGCTGACGCTGCAGACCGCCGAACCCGATATCTTCGTAGGTGGAGACGTGTTCACCGGTCCGAAGTTCGCCATCGATGCGATTGCCACGGGTAAAGAGGCGGCTGAGAGTCTGCATCGCTTCGTACAACACGGCCATATGACGATTGGCCGTAACCGCCGGGACTTCATTGAGTTGAACAAACAGGACATCCTCGTAGAGCAATACGATAACGGCAGTCGCCAAGACCCCGGTGTGGTGCCGACGAAGTCGAATTTCGAGGAATATCATGGTACGCTGACCGAAGAGCAGGTGAAGAAAGAGACGGCGCGATGCCTCAGTTGCGGTGCGTCGGTAGTGGATGAGAACCGCTGTATAGGTTGCGGTATATGCACCACCAAGTGCGCCTTCGACGCTATCCACCTGCACCGCGAGCACCCCGAGGCAAGTATTATGCGGACGTCCGAGAATAAGTTCGACGGCATCCTGCCGTACATGATCAAGCGCGCCGGAAAGATCATTGTTAAAGGGTTAAAGGGTTAGAGGATTAGAGGATTAGAGGATTAGAGGATGCACGAACTGGGTATCGTCTTTTATATCATCCGCGACGTCAAGAAGGCGGCAGAAGAGCACGGCGTGAAGCATGTCTCAGCCGTGGTGATGAGTATCGGCGAGGTATCGACCATCATCCCCGACTACCTGCAAGACTGCTGGCGCTGGGCGGCGGATAAAGAGGAGATGCTCAAGGGCTGCGAACTGAAGATCGAACCCATACCGGCGGTGACGCATTGCGACGGTTGCGGACAGGATTACCCCACCGTCGCACATGGAAAGATTTGTCCCCATTGCGGCAGCGAACAGACCTGGCTGCTACGGGGCAACGAAGTAGAAATCAAACAAATAGAAGTATAATATGGCTTGTTTTATTGTACCCTTAACGCAGGCGGTAGCGACGACCATTTACCGCAAAACCACCAAACATCCTGACTCTTTTGTCGGACGTAACCTCAAGACCCTTGAACTCATGCTCTGGGGCGGTTCGCTGATGCTGATTGTGGATCATATCATCAACGGCGAGGTGACGTATCTCTATCCTTTCTTCACGGCCCTCGAGACGGAAGGAGGCGCACTCGTCATGCTCCGCGAGATGCTGACGGTCGGAGTGCCGATGTCGGTGTTAGTGACGGCTGTTTGGGCTATCTGGTGCTATGCTAAAGAACGCAAAACTGCGTCAATATAAATCAATTCATTTAATCTTTAAATCATTACAAGTATGTTTTTTGAAGTTTATGGAGAGCATGCTCTCATCCAATGGGTGATGCTGTTCGCTGTGCTCGCCGGTCTGATTCTGTGGAATGAGTTCGCACGCCGTACCAAACTCGGCGGTGCCATCACATTCTTCGCTATCCCGCTGGCGCTGACCGTGTATTTCATCGCCATCGCTGTCGGTGCCCGTATGGGTGCTGAATGGGCAGTCACAAACCAAACGCACGTGTACATGAACGGTTGGTTCCACTATGCGAAACTGTATGCTGCCCTCACCGGCTGTATCGGTTTCATGATGATCAAGTACGAGTGGGGTATCGGTGCGAAACGCTGGTTCAAGCCCTTCCCGTTCATCATCGTAGCCATTAATATCCTGATTGCTGTCTGCTCAGATTTCGAGTCGGCTATCTGCGGTTGGAACAAGTGGTGGCTGTCGAGCGAAGGTGTGTGGTTGTATGGCGGTTGGCACAACGTATTCAACGGTGTTGCCGGTCTGTTCAACATCTTCTGTATGACCGCTTGGTGGAACGTTTATCCGAGCAAAGACAAGAAGGATATGATCTGGGCGGATATGACGTGGGTGTTCATCGTAGTGTATGATATCTGGAACTTCGCTTACACCTACAACTGCTTGCCGACGCACAGCTGGTACTGCGGTATCGCGCTGTTGGTTGCTCCGACGATTGCAGCTCTCTGCTGGAACCGTGGTGGTTGGATTCAGAATCGCGCTAACACCCTCGCTATCTGGTGTATGTTCGCGCAGGTATTCCCGCTCTTCCAAGAGACGTTCTTCAACGGAAAGCAGTTCTTCCCGTGGGCTGTCCTGCCGGTACAGTACGTCAATGGTATCGACACCGTTAACGCTATCTATGCCGCTTCCGGTCTGGGAGAGGAAGTAGTGGCTCACACGACGGTTGTGGCTGAAGGTGCAACGGCTGCTAACCCGAATGCAATGCTCGTCATCAGTGCACTCGCACTCATCACGAACATCATCGCCTTCGGTTACATCATGCACCAGGCACGTGTACGCAAGATCAATCCGTATAAGGAGGATGTCTTCGTTAACCAGAAGTACTACAAAGACTCGATGGCTCGCGCCGTGGTCAACAGCTAATAGCCTGCAATCCTTTTAACAATTACGCGCCCCGTATGAGGCGCGTAATTTGTTTTATATGCTATATGAAGTCTTTGAGACGATTTAGAGCTTCGGCGAGGACCTCGCGGGAAGTGGCCAGGTTGATGCGGACGTAATGCTCGGCGCCGTACATCTCGGACGGGTTGAAGAGCACGTGTTCGTCCTTGGCCAGGGCCTGGCAGAAGGCTTCGGCAGACATGCCAAGCGCTTCGATGTTGACCCACGCGAGGTAGGTGCCTTCCGTCTCATGCAGGATGAGTTGCGGAAGGTGGGTATGCAGGAAATCGCGCAGGTAACAGAAATTGCCGTAGATATAGTCGTTCAGTTCGTCCAGCCATTGTTCCGACTCATTGTATGCCGCCACTTGGGCCACCAGGCCGAAGGGATTGAGTCCGTTGACCTCGTGGATCTCCAGCGCGTGGTTGATCTGGGCATGGAGTTCTTTATTGGGCACGAAGATGTTCGCGCAGAGCAGGCCGGCGATGTTAAACGCCTTGCTGGCGGAAGTGCATACACAGAAATCCGTATCGTTGATGACAATGGACGCAAAGGGCGTGTAGGTCTGTCCGGGGAAGGTGAACTCGCAATGGATCTCGTCGCTGAGAACGAACAGGTGCTCGCGGCGCATGATATCCGCCAGGCGCTCTAACTCTTCGCGGCTCCATACGCGGCCGGTGGGGTTGTGCGGGTTACAGAGTAGGAAGACATCCGCCGTTTTGGCTTTCGTCTCTACGTCCTGCCAATCAATCTCGAAGCGGTTGTTGCGCAGTACTAAGGGCGAGGGCACGAGTTCGCAGCCCATATTCTCGATACATGAGAAGAAACAGTTATAGGCCGGGGTGAAGGTGAGGACGCGCAGGCGTGTACATTTGTCATTGGTGATTGCTGATTGCTGATTTCTAATTTCCAGGGCCTTGAAGACGGCGGAGATGGCGGGTACGACGGCCGTGGTGTAGAGGAGGTTATCGCGATTGATACCTTTCCATCCATGGCGTCGCTCGAACCACGAAGCCACCGCGTCGTAATTGGCTTGCGGCACGATCGAATAACCGAAGACGCCGTGGTCCAACCGGCGTTGCATCGCCTCGCGAATAGGCTTGGCAGCCTTGAAATCCATATCCGCCACCCAGAGGGGCAGACATCCTTGTGCGCTTTCCGAGTCCCATTTATAACAATCGGAACCCTTACGATCTACATATTCCAACATAATATAGTGATAAGTGTTATCTTGTTAATTGTCCTGTTGCGGTGTATTGTTTGTCGCCGACGGTGATATACAGCCGGCCGTCTTGGATGCGTTTATTGGTGATGGGTTGGCCATCGGTGATTTGGTCGATGGCTTCGTACGCGTCTTGCGGGCACGTCCATTGACCGGCCGTATAGGTGAAGGTCGTTCCGGCTTTGGTGCCTTGGGTAGGGGTGAACGTGCCGTCGGCATTCAAGAGCCGGGCGGGCGTGAGTGCTGCTGGGGAATAGACAAAGTCAAAACCGCTACCCGTAACCTGATAGATATAGTCTTCCGGCTGCGGTTGGTTCGCCAGAAGGATTTGGCCTTCAGTCTCTTCGCTACCGCGTATCTCTGCGCCGTGCTCCGTGGTGTATAGCGATCCTTCGATACGCATCTCGCCTCCGATGATCATCCGCGCAGAGGGTTGGATGGTGTCGCGCGGACAATCCGTCCAACTGGGTGAATAGTTGACAGTGAACTGCGACCGGTCGCACCATGTGCCCCAATCGTCGATATCATAGACGTAGAGTTTGGTACCTTGCGGGATGAGCGCTTGTGCACCGGGTGCTACCTCGACGCGTGCTCCGGGCAGCAGGGACACATCGTGCTCCACGGTGAGCGTGCCGCTCTCGGCGCGAATAGTCATGTAGGTGCCCACAGGCAGGATATAGTGAGAGGAGGGCATCGAAAAGTCGAAACCGCCCATACGCATGATCAGACTCAGTTCGCTAAGCGCAGTCTGACCTCTTGTCGTCCATGTGACGCGGTCGGTAAGCGGGTCATAGACTTTGTGCACGGAAGCATCGGCATCCCCCTCGCGCATGACGAAGAGTGCACCTTCATCCGCTATGAGCCGTATATCATCGCACGCGACACTGCCGGCCGAGACGGCGATATAGGTGGAGCCAAAGGCTTTTGCTCCGGCTTGATAGGTGATGGGCGCTTCGATATTCTGGTAAAAGAAATGCGTGAAGGGGAAGACGCGCTTGGGATTGTTGATGAGGTTATACGTGACCGTTCCGCCTTTCCATTCGCCGATCTGCAGCTGCTCGTAAACAGCCGCTCCGGCTTGCGCCGTGATCGAACCTTGTCCGGTGATATACCCCCACGCGCACAACTTGGCGTTCTTGCCGAGGGTGATAGAGGATCCGGGTTCCATGTGGATACGTCCGTAGCCGTAGTCGCCGGATACGCAGCCTTCGATGTTATACGTGCGTTTCTGCACGGCACTCACTTCGATGATTCCATCGACCTGTATTCGTACGCCGTCTTTCATCGTCAGCCGAACGTATTCAAACGGTTTGGCGTTGGTGCCATCCTCCCGCAAGGGTTTGGTTCCCATCGCCGCTTTCTGCCCCTCCTGATAAGCGATGACCAGCGTCACGTTCGCAGGGATATAATAGTCCGACTCGTTCAGACGGCAATCGGCGGTCACCACGACGGTGTAGTTCTTGGTGTCATCATAGATGGTGTACAGGAGTGCGGAGGCTAAGGAGTTAAAGTTCTTGAGCAAAGTCGTTTTACCGGTCTCATATACCAGCGCCACCGTTACGCCGGGATTGCCGGTGTCGCGAATGACATAGCGATAGCCGGCGCTGTACTCGACGCCGCTCTTGATGCGATAGACGGCGCAGGTGTCGGAAGGCAGGTAGGCCTTCAGGTTGGTGTCATCCGTATAGAAACCACCCTGGATGGTAAACAGGCCGAAGGCCTTCTTATTGAGGTTCACGACGCCGGATTTGTTAGACGTGTTGATCTTGAGGTAACAGTCCCGTACGTCCACCGTGTCGCAGTTCGTACCCGTATAGACCGCATAAGAGGCTGAATCGGCTTGGACGTTCATCTTGCAATTGGTGATTTGCCCTTTGCCGGACAGTTGTACACCATAGATTTTTTGTTTGCCTTTGCCGGAGAAGAAACAATCGCGGGCGGTCATGTGCCCGCGGTAGAGATAGGCGCCGTAGGCAGAGTTATAGCCTGCTTCCACTGTAAAAGCACAGCGGTCCAAGGCAAAATGCGCGGAGTCATTCTGCGCATAGAAGCCCGTACAGTTATCGCGTTCTGTTTGACCATAGACGGTATCTTGCAAAAGGACAATCGGCGCTTTGGTGTAGATACCGTAAGCGCGGTTAGCCGCTTTGGCCCGGATCACGACATGCGTGATGGTCGCTTCGGCATCCTGCAGGGTAATCGTATCCTTGAAATTGTTGACTTGTACGCCATAAGCGTACGTATCCGAGTCGGCAAGTACCTCAATGGCGCAATCCTCAATAGACGATGTGCCGTAGCATGAGATACCGAAGCTGTTTTTCCGGCCGCGGGCGACGATGTTGCATCGACGGATATCTGCTATGGCGGACGATTTCTTATCGCCTGACATATAGATACTTTTTGTTCCATCGCTTCCTTTGGCTATGAGATCGCAGTCGTGGATGGTAACCTGTGCAGTATTGCCTGCCGACACGCCGTAGACGTTCCCCTCTATCGCCTCCGCGCGTAAAGAGTCATGCGCTAAGAATAGATGTCCTTTAGCCTGTATGCCATATGCTCCTTTGGTGCTGAAGACTTTGATGCTTGTGTGTGTCACACGAGTGGTGTCCGAACGCGACAAGTCGCGATGAAAAGGCGTGATGTTAATGCCATAGGCATTGAGTCCGGTTTGTGCGTCTATCTCGCAACTGTCCATCGTCAGCGCCGGTAAGCAGTATACGGCAGAAGAAGATTTATCGGCACGAATGGTCAGTTGGCAGTTTCGTACATCTATGGTAGGCGCTGAAGTGGCATTCCCCGCTGCATGGAGTGCATTTGCTGTGCCGCTTCCGATAACAGAAACTTTGGTGTGGTTCATCGTGAGCGTACCCTGAGCGCCGACGTACACGCCTCGTACGCTTGCTTTTGGGTACGCCTCTATATCGTCTGCGACGTTCGAGCCTTCGATCGTGATGCCGTCAATATTCAAGGTCCCTTTGGAGCAATAGATAGCGTAGATAGTGCCATCATGCGTGCGCGCAACGTGTATTCGACCGCCCGGGCGGGAAGAAAAGATACGCAAGGTCAAGGAATCAACCGCCAAGGATAGCAAACGGTCGGAAGACAGACTGTCCCCCAGACTGTATCCGTTCAAGTCCAGCGTCAGGTTTGTCTTTATGGTTTGCTTAGCAGCTGCCCCATCGAAGGACACATCGTCCAGCAGCTTCATATGCGCTTGTGGTTGTTTGTTAGCCACCTTGAGCGCGTCCGGGAAAGCATCGTAATATGTGGTGTCCGCATCGCTTACCAACATGATTGATTCCGCTCCGAATATCGGAGCGCACACGGCTAGTAAGCCTATCCATAGTACCAGACGATTAAGCATCGGGTGCAAAGGTACTGCTTTTTTTCGACATATGCAAGGAAAGTTTTTTGTTTTTTTTACTTTTTCTTGCGTATGTCATTTTTTTTGTGTACCTTTGCAGCACAAACATCCAAACGAATGGCTTATCCGAAATTAGTCAACCGCCCGTGGAAGGTGGTGAAAAGTGAGAATATCCTGCATACCGGACCGTGGTTGTCCGTGAGGCAGGAGTGCGTAGAGTTGCCGTCCGGCAAACAGATCCCGACGTGGTTCGTGTTGGAGTTTCCCGACTGGATCAACGTCATCGCCATCACGAAAGACGGCAAGATGGTGATGGAAGACCAGTACCGTCACGCGCTCGGCGAGACGCATTACGAACTCGTGGCCGGTGTGATAGATCCGGGCGAGACACCGCTGCAGGCAGCACAACGCGAGTTGAGTGAAGAGACAGGGTATGAAGGTGGCGAGTGGCAGTTGTTTATGACGCTGTCGCCGAACCCTACGAACCATAACAACCGCTCTTACACCTTCCTCGCTACGGGTGTGGAGAAAGCAAGGGAACAGCACTTGGAACCGACCGAAGATATCCATGTCGATGTGCTGGAACCGGAGCAAGTGCTCGAGATGCTCCGCGACGGCGAGATCATCCAGGCCCTGCATGCCGCGCCCCTCTGGCGCTATTTCTATACCGAGAAAAACACCAAATCGCCGGATGATTAATTTTTTGACCCGTTACGGTAGTGCTTCGCCGTCTGACCGGTGACGCGCTTGTAATAGCGGCAGAAAGTTGCCGGTTCGTTAAAGCCCAGCATGTACGATACCTCCTGAACGGTCATGTTCGGGTGATTCAGCAGCAGTTGCTGCGCTTGCGCGGCGATATATTGCTCAATCCAATCGGCCGGCGAGAGCCCGTCCGTCACCTCACGGATGATCTTCGAGAAGTATTTCGGCGTCAGGTTCAGTTTCTTCGCATAGAACTGCACCTCGCGTGACTCGCGATAATGCGCTACGACCAGGTCGCAGAACTGGTTGAAGAGGTTGTTGTGACGACTCACTTTCCAGCGTTTGTCCACATCGCGGCGGAAGTGGTTGAGGTACTCATAAACTATAGCGAGCAGGGCAATGATCATTTGCTTGCGATGCGGCAGTTCGGCCGGCGGATAGGACAAGATAGCTTCCAGCTGCTCTACGAGCGTACGGAGGATCTCCCGTTGTTCATCGGTGAGGGCATATACCGGCGAGTGGTGGAACTTATCATAGTCGTGCGTGAAGAGCGCGAAACGCAGGTCCTCGAAGATCGTCGGCGAGATGAATACGCGCGTGAACGTATAGTCCTCCGAGTGCTCGAGCGGGCGCATCACATGTCCGGGCATGATGACGAATAGTTCATTCGGCTTCTCTGTCTTTACCTCTACCATATCATATAACGCGCGCGCCTTACCGCGAAGGGTCATCGAGAGAACGACGTACGGCAATACGACATCTTTACCTAACTTCGACCAGCCCTTAACCTCGTGCTCGATAGCTATACCGTCCCGGTCTGCCTGTCTAAGAAATTCTTCAAAGCTTTTTGCCATTTTGCTAAGACTTATTATTTTTGTACCTTTTGTAACTAATCCGGGTGCAAAAGTAGTATATTTTAAGGAAATACGCAAGAAATGCGACTTATCGTTAATAGATTTGCGAAAGCGGTATATGCAAAAAAGAAAATCCGACCCCAAAAGTCGGATTTCCTTAAGTTGTTAGCCGTTAGCAGTTAGCTTAACGAACGCGCTCGCAGTAGGAACCGTCGCGGGTATCGATACGGATCACTTCGCCCTCGTTGATGAAGAGCGGCACGCGCACTTCAGCACCGGTCTCTACAGTAGCCGGTTTGAGCGTGTTGGTAGCGGTATCACCCTTCAGACCCGGCTCGGTATAGGTAACGGTCAGTTCAACCTTGGTCGGCAGTTCGGCAAAAAGCACGGTGTCGGTCGAAGCGTCGGAAACAACATCCACGTTCATGCCCTCTTTGAGGAAGTCTACACCGGTGATGAGGTCGTGCGCGATGGGCACTTGCTCGAAAGTCTCGTTATTCATGAAGATGTAATCTTCACCCTCTTTGTACAAGAACTGATACGGACGGCGCTCAACGCGTACATCCTCGAGTTTCTCACCGATATTGAAACGGCGCTCGAGTACACGGCCATCCACTACATCTTTGAATTTCACGCGCATGATGGTGTTACCTTTACCCGGCTTCACGTGGAGAAACTCAATTACGAAATACAAACGGCCGTCCATGCGGATACAAACACCGTTCTTAATGTCTTGGCTGTTAATCATAAAACTGTATCTATTTAATCAATTTTTCAGAAAATCGCTGCAAAATTACAACTTTTCTTGCACATATGCAAATTTTTCACTAATTTTGTGGCCGATTTTGAAGAAAAAGGATATACTATGGAGGCATTACGTACTTTTTTCGGGCCGATTGATATATGGCAGATTGTGTCATCGTTTATCTTTCTGATAGCGATCATCGACCCATTCGGAAACATCCCCATTACGATAGCGATGGAGAAGCGCGGCATTAAGATTCATGCCGGTCGCGTGTGTATCGCGAGTCTGGTGATCTTGATGTCGTTCCTGTTCTTGGGCGAATGGATCTTGAAACTCTTCGGCGTGCAAATCGAGTACTTCGCTATCGCCGGAGGATTTGTGATCTTCCTGATGGCGCTGGAGATGATCTTGGACATCACGATTTTCCAGAACGATAAGTTAGAGGGACAAGTGGATTCCGGCAGTTCGATCGTGCCGTTGGCTTTCCCGATGTACGCCGGTCCGGGTGCGTTTACCGCCCTGCTCGCTATCACGGCGGAGTACAGCATCGGTAGCCTCTGTATCTCATTGCTGCTCTGTATGGTAGTGCTGTACTTGGTGCTGATCGGCACGCATTGGCTGACCAAGTACCTGGGTGCAACGGCGCTCTATATCATCCGTAAGTTCTTCGGCATCATCGTGCTCGCGATTGCTTGTAAGTTGATGTTCGGTAACCTGGCGGCGATTTTTTAACAGACAATCTAAATACTATTGATATGAAAAGTTTCAGTGAATTGACCATCGCGATGGCTTCGGACCACGCTGGTTTTCCGCTTAAGCAACAAGTGCAGTTGTTCTTGGAGGACAACGGTGCTAAAGTGAAAGATTTCGGTTGCTACAGCACCGAGAGTTGTGACTATCCCGATTTCGCGCACCCGCTGGCTGAGGCCGTAGAGAAAGGTGAGTTCGAGTTCGGTATCGTGATCTGCTCGACGGGTAACGGTATCTGCATGACGGCGAACAAGCACCAGGGTATTCGTGCGGCACTGTGCTGGGACACGAAGTTAGCGGAGTTGGCACGCGCGCATAACAACGCGAACGTACTGGGTCTGCCGGCGAACTTCATCTCGGCAGTGAAGGCACTCGATATCGTACGTACGTTCTTCCAGACGGATTTCGAAGGCGAGCGTCATGAGCGCCGTGTTAACAAAATCCCGTGTAAGTAACGCGATTCGTTGCTATTGG
>Ga0247611_10007040_pt1 | contig 14263 bp, 12 predicted proteins | sample 177DNAGHGhighgp2_FD_192422 | JGI IMG/M metagenome (GOLD analysis project Ga0247611, IMG submission 192422) | Sheep rumen microbial communities from Palmerston North, Manawatu-Wanganui, New Zealand - 1770 DNA GHGhigh gp2 | ecosystem: Host-associated > Mammals > Digestive system > Stomach > Rumen...
CAGACAACCTGAATGTCCGTTTGGTTGAGGTATTCGAACAGCAGACTGTAGTTCAGATAGTGGTCGTGGATGTTATGCAGCTGTACTACATCTGGCTTTATCTCCTCTATCTGCCGAATCAGTTTTTTCGTTGCAGCCCTGGAGCATAAGCCCTCATTGTCACGGATGCGCTGCTCAGCGAAGTGGAGATACTTATCCCAGCGGCTACCAATCTTGATAAGGTGCGACCTCGAAGGATTGCTCCAGCGGCCATAGGCTATATAACTCTCCCATCCTCGGGCAATAGCAGCATTCCCGATAGCTTCAGCTATCTTACCCGTGCTACCCCAGTTGGCTGTAATATTTATTTGCAAGAGTTTAGGCATTATAACTTGTATAAGTTGACACCTTTGATATACAACTCCTGGACTTCAGCCATTCTCACATTCTCGTTCTTTGAAACCTTGCTGAAATGTGAGCCACTGGAAAGAATTGAAGCCACGAAATCCTTAATCTCGTAGCGTAATCCCTCACCCACAAACGGATAAAAATATTTCTTGTTCTGATTCTGGTCCTCGTACCTAACCTCAAAATAGTCCGTCTTCCACCATGGTGCCGGAACATAAACGTACCCTTTAGTTCCAGCAATGGTCATTGAGCCTTCAGTCTTCACACCCAAGCCAACCTGGAATGATGCAACGGCATGATCATAGCGGAACACCGCCTTAGTGAACATATCCACATCGTTCTTCATTTTGCTATAGAAGTTGATATTACGGAAGTCCAAACCCAAGAACTTGAATATCGGCAAAAGCGGGAAACAAGCATTCTCGCTCATGCTGCCACCAAAACGTTTGCTATCCAACTTCTCTGAGTTTTCATCTGTCAAGGTAGTAACGGAGGCATTCACCTCCACAATGTCTCCAATAACACGTGATTTCAGCAGTGAAAACAGGTGGCCAAAAGCAGGTGTAAACGCAGTCTTCAAAGCCACCATCAGCACGAGATTTTTCTCCTCCGCCATCTGGTACAACTCTTCCGCCTGCGCCTTTGAAAAAACAAACGGCGTCTCACATAGGACATGCTTTCCCGCTTCCAAAGCAGATTTCACATAATCATAGTGCGTATAGTGCGGTGACGCAATATAAACGGCATTGCACTCTTTGTACAAATCATCAAGATTTTGAACAGCTAATGCGATACCGTGCTTCTCACAGAAAGCCCGATTTTCCTCTATATTGGGATTGTAAGCTGCCGTAATCTGGACACTGTTCACATTGTCTGCTTCCGGAACAAAGCGGTTAGCAATACTTCCTGTACCAATTATTCCTAACTGAACCGTTGGGCGCTCTTGACGTAATTGCGTAGAGGAAATTCCCTGTGTTCTGGGAAGATAGACCACCTCACAAAACTCCTTCAAATAGTCGAAGTACCCCTCCCAGTCTGAGCCTATGGCAAAGATGTCGACGCCATACTTCTGTATGTCGTCAATCTTCTGGCCCTTATACTCCTCTATAACAATTTGATCAGCCAGGCCGGTGGCTTTCACTGCCTCAATGCGCTCCATCACATTGTTGCAGGTGTTCATTTTCCCCCTTTCAAGGTCAAAATTATCTGTTGTGACACCCACGATAAGGTAGTCACCCAGCTCCTTTGCCCTTTTCAGTAGGTTGTAATGCCCCCGATGGAACAGGTCGTATGTACCGTAGGTGATAACCTTCTTCATCAGATAAACTTCTTTTCTCTTAAATCCAGGAATGCATCAATCAGTTTGTCATAATCCTCCTTGTGAAGATATCCCAGATGCCCCACACGGAACACAGTGTCTTTCATATCTCCACCGTTCGGGCAAATCCACATCCCATATTCATCTTTAATCTTCAAGAAGATTTCATATGCTGACTGAGTAGTGGGGTGGAGTGGCGTGACGGCGTTACTCAAGCTCTCACTGATGATCTCAAACGGTAGATTATATTCTTTCAGTTTGTTGCGGAAGTAAGAAGCCAATTCTGCAGCACGTGCTATCTCGGCCGCATCACCTCCAGCGGCATCAATCTCTCTCAGCCTCTGGTTAATCTGTAGCAACACCCCCACAGCTGGCGTCCAAGGAGTCTGGCCACGTTCCTGGTTCTTCAGTGCAAGTTTCAGGTCTAAGTATTGGCAGCAACACTTCGTCTTTTCGATACGCTTCAAGGCAGAAGGCGCCAATGCCATAACTGCAATGCCAGGAGGGCAAGCCAGTGCTTTCTGGCTGCCCGTGATCATAATTCCAGCATCTAGAGCCGCCATGTCGAACGGATCTGTCAGGAACGTGCTAATGGTATCAACAATCAAGAAACAGCCATTGCGTTTGCAAAAGTCACTAACTAGATTAATGTCGTATTGAACGCCCGTTGATGTCTCGTGTTTCTGCAGCAGAAAAGCCGTATAACCTTGTCCTTCGTATGGGGCCAGATGTTCCGGTTTCAAAGCCTTGCCGTGTTCCAGTTTGATTTCCGTAAAGGGAATCTCATGCAACTTAAGGAGTTCCACGAAACGTTCACCAAACGAGCCACCGTTAATCACCAGTGCCTTGTCCTCTTTCGTCAGGGTATTCATTATGGCTGTTTCCATTCCGCCTGAACCAGAACAGGTCATAAACACCACACGGCTGTCTTCCGTTGTATGTGCGAACTTCTTTATCAGACGTTCGTTTTCCAGCATCACTGCTGAGAATTCAGCTGTTCTAAAATATGGGACATGCTGCCCGCCTATTGCCCTCACAGCTTCGCTCGACTGTACAGGGCCAACTGTAAAGTTAATCATTCTATTATCTTGTAATTATGTTTTTCAAATAACCCACACAAGTCGCCAACGCACAAATGGGCCTATTAATGATTGGTGACCTCAATATTTTAAAGCGGTTGATAGGATAAATAAAACTATACGAATCGTAGTTTGTGCCAAAATTCTTCGCATAAATGATGAAACCGACACGTCTATGGTACTTAACCGAGCTATTGGCATTCACGGCAGTAAAAGACACCAAGAAATCGTAATTGTTTTCTTTGGATACGCGAAGAGCTTCTTCGAAAATCCTACGAGCAACTCCTTTGCCTTTCATGCTACTAGAAACAGCCAAGTTATCATGAGAAGCATATGTAAACTTGCCTTTTTTTCTTTCAATCAACGACAAAGTCCCAACAATCCTATCAGCCTCAGAAGCGATTAACAGGAAACCACCCCTATTCCTAAACTCATTAATTACATCCTCTGCAGAAAAATGGCCACACTTAAAGTCAATTCCTTGAGAACGCCTTTCTTCAAAGGACTCGTGTAATAGTGATGATACCTGTGAAGCCAATTCGGTAGTTATGGTCTCGCTTCTATACGCTTTAATCAGCATTTGCATACTTATTTCTAAGATTATTAATAAAGGCTTCAGTATCTTTCCTCACCTCGGCATGCCGGTGCCGTAATGGCTCCAACAAATACTCTATCGATGACATACTAATTTTATCATTGATATTATAAAAACCTTGTGGGTCCTTCTCCAAATCATAAACCTCTGCCAATTCACCGTTTTCGAATGATTCGAACACCCCCACCTTATAGGCAATGATATACTTTTCGTCTCGAATGCTAAACCAAATTTTACGTTTCAACATGTCTGGGCAGCCTGGCCCCATATATTCACCAATAACGTATTGTCTGGGTTCCGTCTCACGTAACATAGAACGACCTTTAAACTCCTTACATGGCTCAAGCCCCATAACATCCATTAAAGTCGGCAATATGTCTTTTGAATACTGATAAGTAGTAATCTCCTTCCCGCCAAATCCAGGATGTCTTATCCACATAGGAATATGGTAGCATTCATCATCAAAACAGTTCACGCGTCTGTTATGCAACGGATGGAAGGTATAGGATGATCCGTGATCAGCCACCACAAGGATTGTAGTCTTATCCCAGAGGTCTCTCTTTTTCAATTCTTCGCAAAATCTCTGTATCTTATAATCAGAGTAGCGTAAAGAAAGAAGATATACAAGGTTCCCGGTGAATTGGGTTCCAAGTTCATCCACATACTTCTCCAGCACTTGCATCTCTTCGTCAATAACACTTTTATCTTGAGTATCATAAGAGAAGAAAGCAATATTATTGTGTGGTTCTTCCACATCAAAAAAGAAGTAGAAAGGCTTGTCGCTATTTCTTTCATCCAATACCTTTAGCCCGGCTTCATACATAATATGGGCGGTATGCTGATTCTGCCAACCTTTTTCCTTCCAACGCTTTCTCATCAAAGCCATCGTTGTTAAGCTTCCAATGTAATTCTGAAGGAAAAGCAAGTTGTCCGAGTTCTTGGTCTTAAAAAACTTCCAGAAACCGAAAATAATGCGCTTAAGAGATGGTATGTTCTTCCATACATTGGCCTTGAAATTAATCCTAGCTATATTGTCCAGGAACTTACCGTATTTCTTCTCTATATAGTTATCAATAAAGTCATTGTCTATATAAGTCTCAATACCTGAATTATCCAGATTAACCAATATGTGGTCTTTACCCTGCCTTATGAAATCATCAATGTACGCAACTGGATTGCTTTTGAACTTTTTCTCTTCCTCGTTCAATACTTGAAGGGCAGACTCCGCATCGTATGTCTTGAGGATTTCTTTATGAATCATCATTGACTCCGGCTTGTTGAGAGCATCCTCAAGATACCGCTTCCATGATTCGAACATAACGTCTATACGGGCCTGCAACAAGAGGTGCTCATCATCATCCAATGGGCGCTCTTTGATGATGTCGTAATAGTAGTTGTAGATTCCTCCCCACTCGCTCCCATAGATAAAACCTGAAGAGTAAATAGAGTGATCTATATACTTGGCCACATCATTTCCAATGATATAATACGGATAATCGAAATCGTAGGTCTCATAACCCGCATCGTGAAATGCTTTATAATGATGGATTGGAGCCGTATTCAACTTGAAATAATAACCAAAGTCATCCAGGCAATCACGTCCTGTGAACAAACTATGAGTGGCCGCATCGGTATACGGCCCATGAGAGTATAGTTTTGTGGTAGTTATACTCTCTTTTGCCAATGAGTCGAGAAATGGAGTTGGACTTATTCTTGCTTGATTCGTTTTTATGGAATTCCACGTCACGGAATCCACAAAAAAGAAGATCACATTATTCTTCATTATGATAAGATTGTTTAGCTAGACAAGCTACGTCAGAAGGAATTCAATTGAAAAAAATCAATTACTTTCTTGGATTCTGTTGTGCTGTTAAACGACTGCATTGCCACTTTGCAACCAGCCTCTCCTACTTTTTGAGCGTTTTCAGAAGTCAATGCTTCAATTATACTCGATGCTATCCCATCAACGTCTCCAGGTTCAGGAAGGTAAGCATCTTGCTTATTTTTTAGGTATAAAGGAATGTCACCGACGGCTGTAACTACAACAGGATTGCCTGTAAGCAAATACTCACCCAATTTTGTAGGAAAGCCATATTTTGCTTGTTTTGATTCAGGCCGTGCTAAAACCAGACAATCCGCATTCTTTAGCATCTGTGGCATCTCTGCACTAGGAATACCACCTGTGAACACTACTTTATCTTTTATACCAAGGGATTCCACGAGCTGTTTGTCATGGACCTCTTCTTCTGGTAGTACAAATCTTCCTACAACATATAGATTCAATTCTTTTATTTGTTGTACTACCTTTGCAAATGCTTTGATTAACACATCAACCCCGTCTTTTTGATTACTTATTCCTCCACAATATGCAATATATCGCGATACATCTTGTTTCTCTATTCCGTCAAAACGAGAAGCATCCACGAACATATTTGAGATTAAGACCTTCTCCTTGGCCACACCAATACAGGTATAATACTCTTTCAAGGCTTTTGATATTACAATAAGTCCCTTAGAGCGGTTAACCTCATATAAACGGAATCTGCTGGATAATCTATGTTTAAATCCTGTATTATCACCATACATTGGCACTTCAGTCTCTTCGTAAAAAACATTCCATCTTTTGGGATACAAAAAGCCAAATAATGGGACTTGATATGTATAGATAATATCTCCTCTTTTGTGTACTTTCTTTGTCGCCACAACGAGCCTATAGTCATTCAGTATTTTGGCAATTGAAGAGGTCCCTCTCTTGTACTCATTATAGAGTACAAGACTTAACTGATCATCTTTTAAATCTATCTCTTCATCACTCGTTGTCACTAGGACAACTTTATGCCCCATATTAAGAAAATTCTTGATATAGGCCATCACTCTTATTGTGCTAGCAACTGTAGGCTTATATTTATATAGTGAAACAATTATCTTTAGCATATAACTAAAACGGACATTAGTGTCTACTAAAAAACAAAAAAAAACAATGGAAAACTGATCGATGGGTGATTAATAAGGCGTCATTCTCATTTATCCGTGGCCTCGACATTACAAGTACAACAACTATGGTATGCGCCTATTCATGCAAATACTATAACGGCTCTCGAAAAAACGAATAGATCAGGAAAGCGACTATAATTAATTAAATAAAGACCTAAACATAATAAATGGCGAATAAACACTATTCATGGACACTACAAATAATGCGTAGGCGAGAAAGATACCACAATACACTACATAAAGCATGTCTATACTTTTCTTTTTGGCGCGATAAAAAAAAGTGACAATGAAAGGGATAACAAAAGGAATAAAATATTGACTTGTTCTGATATTTAAACTTCCTAAAAAATAAGAGTACATGAACATAAGCGCGAGTCTGCCGATAGTATAGTCATCTTTTGAGAGGTCTTTATTTCTATACAGATAGAATAAAGCGGGCAATGCCATTAAAACTCCACCTATGGTCACAAGTAACCCTGCATCGTGAGCCTCCTCCAGATAAGTCTCATATCGTTCAAATTGAGAATCAACAACGTACGGAAATAATTTTTCAATAAATATAGTTGCCGGCGTGGAAATTAAAACAATCATAACTATCAACCAGATAAGAAATTCCGTTCGTTCCATCTTTTTACTTCGCGCCACAATGAAGGCAAGTGGGAAAAATAAAATTGCACTTAAGTGAAATAGAACAGCTACGGCCGCCATCAGCGCCATCATAATATACTGGCGATCACGAATGAAAGAAACCGAGAGCATTAGGATGGATATTGCTATTGCATTTCGAATACCTGAGAACCAAAAGAAAAAAGTCTTGTCCGCTGATAAAAACAAAAAAGTAATAGCCAGCCATGAATACTTAGAAGGTACAGTCTTGTAAAAAAAATAAGCAAATGACAAGCAAACGAATAAAGATGTAACCACTATTACCATACGATACGAAGGTAATACATAATTAAGGAGTGCAAACCCCCATTCCATACGCTCGTTGGCCATTAAGAATAGGTCTCCACCACTATGCACTCCTTCAAAATAAACCGCATAAGACTCATAATCTCCACAGGCTGTACGAAAAGCGCCGTACAAAAACAATGGGAAGAAAGTCAAAAAACATCTGAATAAATATGACCTTTGCGTCTCCACCTTCCAAAACTGGATGGATAGCATAATGATGAATAATATTAGGTACGCCTTCATTTGTTTTCCTCATCAAATGACTAACGATGCTACATACGTGTAGGATCCGTCTTATAAAATCTTTGCTTTATAGCTGACAAAATGTTACGAAATATGTTCTTTCTGACAGCGCGCTGCCTTTTTTTTTCATCTTGTGGTTCAAGATGATTATAGTGTAATGTTTTTTTTGCATACTTATAATAGAGATGGTATAGCGGGTGGACACAATTCTCACTCCAAGGTTTAGGCTTCGAGACATAGTGGATTATACAAGGACTCATCCTCCTCTCATGGATATTTTTTTTTGCAGCAGCATAGTCATTAATAACCACACCTTTTCGCTTATCGCCTCGCTTATCTAAATCAATAACATAACATGCAGAAGTCATATTCCACTGAGGTAGAATATGAATCGACCTATCATGAAGCACTCCATTCAAAATATCCTGATCGTTGAATAGCAGTTTATCGCGGTTTCTCACGGCATAATCCACCATCTCTTCTGTGATATGGTTTTCTCTACAGTACGCTAAGTTCATCATAGTCACACCAGCGTTGAAATATCCATCCTCAATAGGATAGCCCAGCCGCTCACAGTTATAACCAGAGCCCAACTGTGGTGATGCAGCAATTGCCTTGCCTGTCATATCTATTTGCCATAATGCTTCCAGTGAAGCATCTACCACAATATCACAATCAAGGTAAAGAACCTTTTCTACGTCTTTGGGGAGGATGTCTGCTATCAAAATACGATAATAGGTAGCCTTGCTTATATGATTAAGACCTTCAGCTTTTGACAGAGGAAGACTATCTATCAACGATCCTTCCACCTTACAGAAGCGCACTCTTCCTCCTTTCTCAGTTACTTCTTCTTCAATGATTCTTTGATTCTCAGGAATAAGTCCTTCTGTGAGGATAAAAATATTCACATCCTTGTTATTGGATAACAAGGAAACTAGCATAATACAGCAATGCTGAATAAAATTATCATCAGTTGCACATACTACATTCATACGTTAAACCTTTCAATTTGTTCATCTGATAGTCGTTCCGCCTCATTATACAACACTCTTTCATGATCAAGAATCTGTTGTTTTGTCCAGCGGGTTTTAATCACTCTTGCAGGGACCCCACCGGCTATACTGTATGGAGGAATGCTTTTAGTAACAACAGCACCAGCGGCAATTATGCTTCCTCGGCCTATTTTCACGCCCTTTAAAATGGTCACATTTGCCCCACACCAAACATCTTCCTCAATGATCACATCTTGGTCGTAAACATGGTCAACATCATATAAATCCTTATCTTTATCATTTACATCATCAATAAACTTTCCAACCGAAGCCATATGGTCACCTGTTACAACTGTAAGTCCCGGTCCGGATATGAAGTGTCCCTTTATAATAAACTTGGCTCTAGTTGTCATTATCATTGCATTTCGCCCTATATTAACAGATTGACCGACCTCCATATTAGCCATACCAGAAATATGAAAAGGATATTGCACAATCCGATCACCACCTCCAAGTTTAGAAGTTATCTTCTTAGTTTCATAACTAGAACGATAATTATGCAAATGAGATAGAACAGACCCAAGGACAGTTAAAACAGAATACATAACTACAACTAATATGATGATTCAATATAACTGCGAGCGATGTATACAAAAAGTATAAACGCTTGATATATATTTTTTAATCAGAGTTTTACAGTATTGCCATTGCCCATTGTATCCAATGGGCGCTCCACCAGAGTAACTCTTAGCAATATAGATATCGTCCATGTGGTTATCTGATGGGGGGATCATTCCATAATCGAATTCACTATAACCGTGCTCACTCAGATACTTAAGAATCTCTTCTTGAAGATGATATACAGCCCCATTGGAAAGCCCCAAATTTGTATTCGCGGCATATATATCATATACATTCTTTTCACATTGATATTCAAGTCTACCGGCTATATTTACACCCTCTTTATTTTTCATAAAAAACAACTTATAACCATGTGTTACTAAATAGAAGACATTCTCGGGGCTACACGTGTAACTCAGTTTTTTCCTATTCTTCAATTCTCCAAACATTCTGGAAAACTCCTCGGCATCCACCATCGTTGGATCTTCTACTGGATAAAACGTATTACCACAAGCAATGCTATTTCTTACATGGCTCCTCCATTTTCTATGAAACTGAAAAGGAGACGCCAAATCGACAATTAAAGACATCGGGCAGAGGCTTAAGCCAAAAGGTCTGACAAATCCAGCACGCCGAATGCCAACTTCAAAATCTGCGGAATACTTCCCGAAATCTGTAATATTAATCATATCATAACCTTCTTCGACAATTGATTTAAAGAAGGCCCTAAACTCGGTGATGTTAACATCTTTCTTTCTGGAAATGCCAACAATGGAAAGAATTCGGCCCACATAAGGTTTTTTAGATAATACCCCATAGCAAGAGATCCGAGGATCATCCAATGTATTTACAAAATAAAGAAGAGTATTCAGCGCTGATTTATAAGCTGTATTGTGCCACCCTAAGGTTTGCGAATATGGTACATCTTTTATCTTTGCTTGAAGAGCAAAAAAAGTTTCCTTATCAACTATCATTACTAGATTAATATTAAAGATTAAAGTTTAGAATCAAAGATTGACTTAGTTTTGTCCGATAGTGTACAGAAAGGGCGCCATAGAATCCTACCACAATAAAACACGCCAATGTCATTCATTCCACTCTTAATAGAGGCCTTCAAAGCAGGAACATTTCCGTCTATGATTGTTATTATTCCCTCTGTCTTTCCATAGTCATACAACCTTGAAAGACAATAGGATATCATTTTCGTATGTAACCCTTTTCCCCTTGCACTAATAGAACAATACATGTCTTCTAAATATCCCTGTTGTTGTTTTAATCTTATTGGATTGTTAATAACAATAGGAATTCCAAGTTTTTCAAAAGAAATCCAACAAGAGTAAATAAGTTGATCATTCTCTTTTATACCGAAAGCTTTATATGACTTGTCTTGAAATCTTTCTTGAATAACTTCTAATTTTGCAGGCGTAAATTCCTCTTTATCTCCCACCAAAAAATCATCAAAAGACAATGGTCTTACCAATCTATCCACATCACTATTTAGTGGAACTATCTTTTTCCCTAGATAATGAATCTTGATGATTTGAGTACCTAGATATCGACGCATCAGTCCTTTAAGCGCCCTTTTAATAATCATAATTGCATTTTCGAACGATTTACGCATATTTTTTTTTTCTTTTAAAAGAAATAAACGTATCTTTGCACTTGTAAACGGAAAGGTGGCAGAGTGGCTTATTGCATCAACTGCTTGCAGTTGTGGACCGAAAGGTCCCGGGGGTTCGAATCCTTCCCTTTCCGCATTTTCTCTTAACAATTATCCTTTGCCACGCTCCGAATAAGTAGTTCTACCGAGCAACTATTGTAGAATTGTTGCGCATTGTTCCTATATTCATCATAATGACTATCAATCTCTGCAATCGCTTCTTTAATTGTTTCAGGATCATCGAGGTCGGCTAACACCCCGGCCTTAAATTGCCCTATACTATATCGAAGACCTGGCAGTTCGTTGCCTATCATTGGAATACCAAATCCCGCATACTCCCAAGTTTTATTTGGAGCACAATAAACATGGTTCAAATCAAACCAATCGTATTTTACAACACCAATACGGGCCCAACTTGTAATATCTAAGTGATGCGGGGGATTTATATATCCTATATGAATCAAATGAGGATAGTTACTCTTGAGATATTCTAGATAATCGTTTTCTCCTTTTCCCATAAGCACCATAGTCCAACCAGAAATACCCTCTACCGCTCTGCATATTGCTTCCACATTACGATTCCTATTAATATAACCTTGATACAACAAAATCTTCTTTCCAATTAACTGATTAGACCAATCGTTATCAATATTGATTTTGCCTGGATGAAATACCGGTTTATTAGGTATCACACGAGGTATTCTATCTAGCTGAAGCCAGAATTTTAGCATGCATGCACGATTGTACTCTGGAACAATAACAGCATGTGCCCTTTGTGCTAGAGGCTTTAGTTCTTTCAAGAAAGAAGGAACGATATCATATAGCTCAAAAATATTCAAAACATACTTTTCCCGTCTTAATTCTTTAGCATACTCAACGGCCGTTGTTTCATTAACAACCCACAAAAGATCGTAATGAGTGCTCTCTATTAGCTTAACCGCTTCTCTATGCCACTCGGACTGGATTCGTAGGCAACGTCTCAACTTGCGCTTCAAACGACAAATAAACGTTACTTGATTATCTTGCAATACTGAAGAAAGAAACACTACGTTCTTATCCTGGTACATTTTTTCTAGGTCTTCCTTACCGCCTGATGTTTCATAACTAATAACTTTTAAGGCATATTCCCCACACAAACTATCAAGTATTGCCATAAAAGGGGGTAAGTAGGTGCATTCCCTATTCAATAAAAAAAGAATTGTTTTTAATGCCATTACTGTGCTTGTAAACTATTGGTTAAAAACTTTATTGACTCCGCTCTTTGTTGTTCTAAAACACGATTAATACGAGTCCAATCAATATGGCTATCTATTAATTCGTCCGTTACTGCCTCTGTAGTTGAGACCAGTCTTTCTTGCAAGCTCAACTCCTCCATTAAAGAATGAAAACGAGCTGTTCCTCGACTTTCATTGATTACCGTTATAAATGGTTTATTAAAATATAACGCGAACAACGTGGCATGGAAAGAGTCTGTTATAATAAACCGAGAATTGAAAAAACCCGACATCCATGCAGACAGAGATGGGGCTATTCGCTCATTAATTCTTGCATTATAATCTTGGATTCTATTATTGATATAAGAAGCTTTCAAATTCAGTCTTTCACATACTTTATCAACAATGGTCGTCTTGCCTGAATTATAATCCAGATAATAGATACTCGCTATATCAATTTCAGATTCTTGCTTTTTGACGAACAAGTCAAAATATACAGATGCAGGATATAGTATCGTTGGATCAAACAGGTGGGCAACATCTCTGTTCAAATAGTTAGCACATAAAGAGACTCCTCCTTTTTCCCTTACAGCAACGGCATTAAAATTGGAGAGAAGATTCTTACACTTAATTGTTTGCTCTATGCTATACTCCCATTCATCCGTTCCAAAAGAAGGGCAAAATGCTATTCTCTTTGCCGTGGATGTTTTTGGAAGGAAGTCCAGATAATAATGAAATACATCGGGAACAAATTTGGGCCTCCATACTTGATCGCTTCCTACGATAAATGCATCAAAGGCGTGTGACATTACAAATGCGTGAGCCTCCTGTTTGCTAAAAACAGTGACAACATCTTCCCCAAAATATGAATCGATGAAGGGCGTTAGGTTCTTCATGATAACCTTTGGTGAATTGCCTCTATAAAACACAGGGCCTCGATAAACTCCAATAATCTTGTTTTTTAAGTTAAACAAAGTACGCCTCATCAGTATTGACAGGCTGGGATCTGGCTTTATTCTGTTTAAAATAGTCACATCATGTCCCATCTCCTTCAACTTGGTGTAGATGGCATATGTTTGAAGGATACTTCCATGACTTGGCACAAAGGGAAATGTAACTAATGCGATTTTCATTATAATGAAATAAGTTTCTTGATTTTTTTTATTACAGAACTTAGGAAACGTTGTCTAAATGGCGGTTTTAGACATTGTTCAATGTTCTGGAGAACCTTACCATCCAAAGCAAATGCCTTAAAAAAACTAACACGTTTAGGATGTGGAGCCAATGATACACACCAGGAGCGATTATGTGAAATAGCTCTTTCAAAAGGGACTTCTCTTTTATTGAGTTTCAACTTATCAAAGTATTCCTGCCCCTTTTCTGTATTGCATAAGCAAAGACTAACCCCATTGTCATCAGAAAAATCTGGAAGTTCTTTCTCAATACCCCAAAAATCAGCAAGAGTTATATCACTACCACATCGGCCACCTTTTGCTGGACAATTGAAACAAGAATTTCGAATCGTCAAATTATTATTGAAAGCAACAAAATACTTACTGCTGTAATCATTGGCTATTAGAAAGCGGTGCTGTCCTTTCTCCCCCCCGTCAGAAGCGTCAGCAAAAATGAGAACGAAACTGCTCCTTCTCCACCCAAAGGTCTTGTCCCTGAAACCGATGCCATTCAATGCTCCATCAATAGGGGCATCGTTTTCAGGGATTACGCTAGTAAACAAAGTACGAAACCGTTTTGTGTTGCCCGTGTGAGCAATATCAAGAACTTCGGATAGGTATTGTTTCCAAACTGCTGGAGATGGAACACCGTGGCAAATAACATCAATCGTGAGAAGATCTGGGTAATCTATCCCCAGGAACTGTTTCAGGGCCATTATTTGACATGAAGTACCAGAAAACAACACCTTCTGTCCTTGCTTCAAACACTCTTTAACCCTTATGTATGAATCACCAATAAAGCTTTGAACATACTTACTTCCCCTGAACTTGGTCAATTCTTTAATCGTAGTTGTTGAACCATGAACAACATTCCAATTCTCATCGAACTGCGCCCCAAAAACAACACCACCATCTTTAATAGTCTTTTCTGCGAATAGCGTAAACAAGCCTCCTGATGAACTGTTATTTCTGATATTATCATCTGGGTTTTTAGCAGCAAATGTATGCAAAGGAGGCCGATCATCTGTGTCTTC
>Ga0247611_10007041_pt1 | contig 14262 bp, 12 predicted proteins | sample 177DNAGHGhighgp2_FD_192422 | JGI IMG/M metagenome (GOLD analysis project Ga0247611, IMG submission 192422) | Sheep rumen microbial communities from Palmerston North, Manawatu-Wanganui, New Zealand - 1770 DNA GHGhigh gp2 | ecosystem: Host-associated > Mammals > Digestive system > Stomach > Rumen...
CACATAGGTATGGGGCTTTTTTTCGGTTATATATACATATAAGGTTAAATTGTGCCATTTTTGCACACTTTAAATATAAAAATGTGCCAACATGACACATGTAATTGTGTCATATTGGCACTATATAATTCAACGTATCGGAGTCCCAAAAAAGGAGTCTCTTTTAGTTTATTAATGAATAGCGTTGTTGCCATTTTATGTAGTTGGTATATATTTCACCGACTTTATTTGTTGAAAAGAAAAGTCTTCCTTGCTTTATGATGCTGTTTATAATCTTATGTGCATCAGTTGTACCTTGTGCCAATGTGACACATTTTAGAGGATTATCTGATAATTGTGTTGAGTAAATTATAGAATTTTCTTCATCAAATTCTTTTGTTTGCTGGTGAAAATAAATAAAAGATTTGTCTTTCTTTACTACTATATTTCCACAAATTGTATCATTATCAAATTTTATATAGAATTTTAAAATAACTTCTCTTATAAAATCTATAGATTTTGAATAATGAGGATAGTCTGGAATTTCCCATTTTCCAGTGGTAATCATATTTGCTTTTGTAGAATTAAAATTGAAAAGTTTTGCTGATTCTTTTCCACTTGCTACACTTTCACAATAATCAACAGCAATTTTTGTGCCATTCTCGAATGTATAGCAATTTATTGTTCCGGGCTCCATTTCCTTTATGTTTTCTAATCCAAATTCCTCAAAATATGGACTATAAAATGATACGGTATTTCCAACAAGAAAAATCTTTACATTTTCGCGGTCACGGATAAAACTGGATAATACATTTTGGAATGATAAAAATTCGTTTGTAAGATAAAAGCGTCGTGTTAAAAATTCGTCAAATAAAATAATACCTACAACACCACGGTCAGGACCTTTTGCATTTTCCCATGTATTTAATGCGGCTGTGAAACATAAAGGTTCTTTGTTTATCCATTTATCCTTTTCAAAATCATAATTACCTATTTCAAAACATTTTCCTCTATACATTATTTTATTATACTTTCCCTTTGATAATTTTGATATATCAAAGGGATTGAATAATGCCTTTATGTTTGCAGGTAATATTTCATCGGCATATCGTCTTATATATACTCCGAATGTACCAGTTTGTAAAAAATTTTCTATTATTAATTTACATACTGCATATGTTTTTCCGTTACTTCTTTCACCCATTATTATATTATACTCTGCGTCTAATTTTAATAACGGGTTTATATCATAATACTTTTGATTTGCCATATACTTTCCTCCTAAGTCTGGATTGTTTAAAATGTCCACCCATATTTGTTTCACTATTTAAGACACCTATAAGTGTTAAGTAATCTTCAATAGTTTCGGTTTTAAATTCAAAGGGAATTGGTTCACTGTTGACATATGACATCTCATGAACTATTGTCTTGTTTCCAAGATAATCTGTTACTTCTGCTGTAAAGGGTTTTGAAAGATATGTAAAGCACATCTTTCCACTTTCTTCTTTGCTTATTATAACTGGATTATCTGGAATATATGAGAATACGTCAAAAGGTGATTTATTCTCTTTTTCCGCCAGTGCTAAGATGGCACGTTTTCCGTTCTTTTTTGCTAATCCTGCTACTGTAATGAAAAAGTTTATTTTATCCAACTCATCACAATTTGGGTCAGGATTATATTCTTTGTACGAAAAACAATATCTTTTTGCGCCCAATGTTTTAAAATATTTATAATCTTCTTCCTTATCCCATATTCCCAATGGTTTTACTTTTCCCTTTATAGTTTTTGGAAAATATAAACTTTCGGGTATATTTAATTTGCTGATTATGATATGATTTTCATTAAGGATTCTTTTATTATCCTCTTCTACTATGTCGTCATGATTATTTAAATATTTTATACTATCGGTATCACAATATATTACATCGTCATTAATTTTATATACGGTATTTAGTAATTCCCACCTTGCCCATGCTGTTACCCATACACCCCATTGATAAGCAGTAAATATTTTTCTATTTGAAGCATATTTTGCTAATCCCTCATCAATGTCAACTTCTTCATAAGACCATTCATCATCTATAAATATAGTTTCATCATTTAATGGATTAGTTACACTCATACCGTATACTGCATTAATTAATTCTTTTGAACGCAGATAAACTTCCTCTTTTCCTTTTACTCCTTTTAATTTAGTCTTGTCTGCATAAAGTTGTAAAATTGCAAGTATTAAATTTTTTGGTAAATACTCATAATTAGCAATCCATAATTCCTTTATTTCATATTCTGAAAATGAGTAAAATTTTGTTGCTATATCATAATCAAGGTCAGTTAAAACTGTTGTTAATTCATCTGCTTTACGTACTCTACCATTGTCTATGATTTTATCACCTTTTATAGAACATTTATGCGATGACAAAATACTATGATTAGTTGTAGCCATTAAGTTTTTAAATGTTATTAACATTATCATGGCTTTTCCTGCAAAGAGTTTAAAACGTGTAGGGTTGACCTTATGGAAACGCATAGGAAACCGTTTCCTGCACATTACAGCGGGATAGCTTGAGCTATAGTCGATACAGGAGATATTTTCAAGAGTTATATGAACGTGCTTATAATTTGCGTGAGTAAACGCTCCCGTATAACCTGTATGTAATAACTCAAATAATGATTTATCTAATGGTAAAATCGAACGCAGCCATTTTTGATAATTATATATATTTTCATGTTGAGATATATAGTCATAACAATATCTGCGAGCATAACCGGTAGATGTTAAAGGAATATTTTGAATTAATTCATTTCTTTTTATTTCATCTCTTATATATTCGCATATTATTTTTGTGTCTATAAGTCCGTAATGAAGCTCTTCCGGAGTTAATGGTGTGACACTGGTGCGTAGTAATGAATAATCAAGATTTTCTTTTTCTGTGTAACCTCTGTTTTTTGCTAAACTTCTTAAAGAATAGTTTGATAGAAAGTATGAACATTTAAAAATAATTGTGTTTGATTCACAATATATTGGATGTCTGCTTTTTCTTGCAAAAATTTTTGTAAACCATATATGTTTATAAATCCATTGAAATTCATAGCTCAAATTATGAACATATATTATTAACTTATTTGTGTTTAATGATAGTCTTCGACGTAGTTTGCGTATTAAACTTTCCCATTCGTCCCATGTTCTGCCATATATGTAATATTGATTATCAAGTAAAATTCCTATTTGCCAAAGATACATCGTTGCTCTTTTTTCGTTATCAATTCTAAATGAAGAGGTTTCTATATCAAAGGCAAATGGTATTTGATAATACTTTTCTACAATTGATGCAGAACATAGTTTATTAAATAGATATTCTTCATCTATTTGTGTCATTGTGGCACTGTTTTCTTGTAAAAAAGTCATTGTTTTTATTTCTCCTTATTTGATTTCTTCCCATGAACCATTTTCGTTTACAAACCATAAACCAAAAAGAGCATCTTTTATTGCGTGAGTTGTATCATCATATATATATTCGGTAGGTTTATGATTTTTGTAAACAACGCCATTCATCGGATTATATGTTATACCTCTTTCAGAAGTTATTGGTGCTCCATATGAGGCATCATAATAATCCAAAAATATAGGATAATCTTCCCTTTTATATTCTCCTGTATTAAATTTTGCTAATTCACTAAAAACTTGTTTTACTTGTTTTTTAGTAGATTCTCTCATCATTATAAAGAATTGTCTTGCCTCAGATGAAGTCATTAAGTCAGCTATATTTGAATGACCTATATATTCTCTCCATAGTTTCATAGCGTCTTTAATGGTAATTAACTCTTTTAAAGTTATTTTTTCATCTAAAGGTATTATACCGCCCATTTTTTCATTTAATTTTTGTAACTCACTTTTTAATTGTTTTGTTACTTCAGTTTTAGTTAATCCAAAACTTTCATAGTGAAGTAAAGTTGTTAGAAATTCAGCACGCTCCTGTTTAGAAGCGTACTGAACTTTTTTAGATGAAAATCTTTTACCACCAAGCTCACTTTTTACATAGTTCATTACTATATCATATGATGCTGATGCTCTATGTAGACCACTTTTTTCAAGTGATGTTAAACGTCTGTTTAACTTTTCTACATTTCTTTTTATGGCTTTTGTTAATTCTTTATCTGACATTTTTAAAGCCGCGTTTCTATTTATTATGTCTTTTGGCTCTTTGTATTTCATAAATATACACCGCTTTCTAACAGATTTTTTATCATCTCTTGCTCATGCAATGTGCAGCGTATACCAGTTGTATCCGGATTTGCGCATATAGTATATCCCGATACTTGTGATAAAGGTGAAGAAAAATGACAAGCATGACCATATGTATGACCAAAGTTATTAGGTGTTATTTCTTCATTTGAAGCCAAAATTAAATAGCAATATAAGGGCTGAGATAAACAAGAACAAGGAGAGCTTGCACCTTTTGACTGCATATCAGACCTATCTACTAATAAATTTGTAGCTAAATTACCTATATTGCTCTTAACTTCATTTACTACTTCTTTTGAAGATTCTTTAAATTCTCTTAGAGCTTCTGATTCATCTGTTGAATCAAAACTCAACTGGTGCTTTGTTTTAGCAATATTTTCAGTTAAAGCACCTATACCTAAACTTACAGTATTTGAAGCTGTGTCAGCTATACCGTTCATAATAGTTGACATAACAGTGTGTGATGTTCCCATTATTGTACTCTGACTTAATGGAATATCTACACCAATTGCACCCGGGACATACATCAATGGAACACTTCCTGCATATATGCAAGCTGTACAAGTTCCTGTTGTTATATCAACAACCATTCTTATTCTCATAACATTGTCCATAAAATTACTCAATGAAATGGGAATAATTCCTACAAAGGGTATATACACACTTGCATCGGTATATGGTGGAAGAGCTCTAAAGTTTTTCGGCAAACCTAAATTTTTTGTATTTATCCATGTTTCTCCTAAATCAAGTATGACACTTGAATTGGGCGGAATTTTATGTACTCTTGTCTGCATTTCAACCCGTCCAAACTTTAAAGGCTCAAGTGCTCCTGAAGTTGCTCCTGTTACAGCTCCTACATCAAACGGATATAATCTGAACGACATTACAGCTTCTATTGGATTATTACCCCATAATCTTAAACTCTGCGCTATTTGGTCTATTATGGATTCTTCTCCGTTCCAAAGTTCATCATTTAAATGAAGAACAGATGTATGATTTAATACATAATATGTTGCAAATGAACCTATACCATTATAAGATGCATTTCCTAATTCAAGGTCATTATTACGTGCAGGGTCTACAAGTTCTTCATATTCATCAGTATCATCTGGTTTAGGATTAGGATTTACACCCTCGACATGAACTATTGATGTATCTCCTATAGACCTTATGCTTGTATCTTCCCAATGAGGTTTTATAGCTGTACCAGAATAACTGTCTCCTGTTGTTGAACCGTCTGTGTTTATTATTGGGGCATGAATTTTTCCGCTTACTGTGTCAATACCGTGTGCATTTGCTATCTCAGTTTCTGAATCTGCCCACCATAATCCTCTGGAATTTGCAGCTCTTTCAACTTCATCAACAGTAGTATAAAGAAATGGCTGAAATCCTGCTGTTACTTCTTTTGTGAAAAGATTTGCACATTTGAAAGGATATATGCTATGAGATGAAATTGCAATTGAATAAAACTGACCGCCTGAATCGGCTTTAGTTGAAGAAGAAATACCGTTTAAGCTTATTAACCATTCGCCAAGTACCTGAATTTGTTTACCTATTGTTTTTGTTCTTGGGTACATATAATTTATATTAGCACCCGAATATATCTCTACATTTTTTACAAACCCCACTAAAGATAAAGGAACTCTTACTCCCATAGTATTGTCTGCAAGATTAGCTTTATACTTATAAAATATTGCAGCTCCTGTAATATATGGATAATTAGTATAATAGGACTGTTTATATTGGTCAAGTGATACACCGTTTACTACACCACCTGCTTCATTTCTTGCCGAAACCAAAACATATCCTATATAATGTTCCTTTGAATCGCTATTTAATATAGGATAAATTGATGTCATACTTTGATATCCAGTACCTAATGTATAAGTTTCAGGCTGAGATGCTAAATCATTCATACCTTTTGTTGTCGTGTAATCATAGAAGTTAGAAGCATTCAGTGTACCATTGAAATATACATCTCCATATACCCACATCCATGTAGTAGGTTCATATGATGACATACCTGCAATATCTGCAAAAGAAGATACTCTATAGTACATATCACCTGTAGTAGGAGCATTTATATCTAAGTTCATTGCATATGTCATATCATATCCGTTTGGGTCTCCCTGTGAGCAACATTGTTCTATCCAAGCAGGATTATAAATATGACCGCCATATGCTGCACATACACTGTTAATATCTCCGCCTATTTGCAGACCAGAAACAGTTCTTACATTTTCATATAAACCGGGAATCTCAGGTAATTGTCCCATATTATATTCCTTTCCGTGCCAATGTGACACATTTTTAAGTTGTATAGCCTCCACCTACAGCAAGAACATAATTAAACCCTGCTCCTATATCTCTTGCATTAAAAGGTGTATTTGGAAACTGAAAATATTTTACATTTCTTTTTGGTGTGAATGTAATAAGAGGGTCTACTAAATTTGTATAATCAGTATTTTCGTTTCTGACCACTGTACAATTAAGACTTTTGATTTCTTGACTATATGTTTCAAGAACATCAATTTCTCCTGTTATTATCATTCTGCCACCTGCATCAACTACAACATTGTTTAAAAAATAGGTGCGATTAAACAAACGTACTTCAAACATATTTGCAGTATATATCACTGAATTGTAGTCTACTAAAAGAGTAGGAGTGTATATATCTGACATATTATATACTGAACATTCTGTAACGAGTACAGGGTTCAATACTTTTTGTACTACACGTCTATCATCTGATGTATAATATAATCGTAGTTCCATACATTCTCCTTTAATAAAAGGGGTGAGCTTAGGAAAAACCCACCCCTAACATATTTAGTCGAGTATAAATATTATTCCATTCTCAGCTGTGTCGTTGAAGAGTGAAATATCGAACTTATAGAAGTTGTTTATAAACTCCTGTTTAGCATTGTATGCAGATGTAACTCTATCGTTTTCATTACAGAGCATAATTGCATCTCTATCAAACATTATACCTACTATGTAGTCTTCTGATACATCATCACCGTCAGAAGTTGTTATGTTGATAGAAGTTGTTTTCTGGAATGAATACGAAGCATCTCCCATACCCTGCCAGAAGTTTACAGTATCATAGCCGCTCATAGCAACAAGTGCTTCATGATAGGTATCAGCCATCATATAAGCCTCAATCGACTTCGCAAATTCAGCATTAAGCACTAAATGCAGGTATTCTGTGGGTGTGAATGTAGGAATTGTTCCCATATTGTACAGATTAGACGCGTCTCTAAGACGGTCTCTATACATCATAATCTGAACAGAACAGAAACGCAAGAAATCTGCATCATACAGTGCATTTGCTGATGTTAAAGTTGATGTCGGATGCGCTGTCTTGTAATCTGCTAACAGATGTACTACTCCATTGGTGGCATGGATTTTACAACCCATGAAGTTTGTTATGGCTCTTTCTGCAAGAGCTTTTTCTTTTATTGTCTTAGACATATTGATAGAATTTTCTATCATACCTATGAAAGACCTGAGTTCAGAAGCAGAACCCATAGATTCTTTTACCTGCATCTCTGTAAAAGACATGGAGATATCGTATGTCGTTTTACTATTCCAGAATTTCTGTGTGATACTGGGCTGATAGAACAGGAACTGATTTGCTCCCTGTCCATTCTGAAGATTCCATGACGGGTTTTCTTCAGCTTCAGGAATAGCCGCACGCAGTTTCTGAAGTACCGAACCGTATTCCCAAGCATCTCTGCGAATATTAGGATACGGAGGCTTATAAGGTCTATTAACCATTATGACTTTTCCTATTCTGTTCATAAGAGACTTAACATAATGGTCTATTGTGGTATTAGCGAATATCGCTGTACCTACATCTACCACGTTGCTTAAATCCTCAGCAACGAGGTCAGTCTGTCCTGTGACCTCACTTGTAAGGTCATTCAGAAGTTCGTAAATCTGGGTAACTTCCATTTTAAACCCCTTTCTGCCATTTTGGCACATTAATAAACCGAGACGAGAGTCGCTGCCTCAACGTCTTTTAAAATTATATCTACAAGGGAGAACATAGCAATAGTACGTTCATCCTTTATAGCATCTTGTGGGGGTCTATACATAAACCCTTTATCCATTCTGTTCCTGAATGTAAGAGTTTCTGTACCCTCTTCAGAATTTGAGCTATTATAGCCCTGCATTTCTGTACCTGTTTTCTGAACAACATTCTGACCAGAATGTGTTTCTTGTTCTGTTACATTGCCATTAGTATATCCTGTAACTTTTGTATTTGTTCCTGTTGTATCTGTTTGAACTGTATTAGTTCCAGTATGTGATAATTCAGTTGTCTCTGTACCAGTGGTAGTTGAAACTGTTGTGTTTGTTCCTGTTGTCGGAGTTGTTACAGTGATTTCAGAACCAGTAGATGGTGTATGAGTAACCATTTCTACAGGTTTGTGTGATAAGTTATCAAATGTTGTTTTTGATGTTGATTCCGTATAACCTAATGGCGTATGCTCGGCTGTTGTTGAAACCCGGGGTGTCTCTACAGTCTCTGTTTGTGTATTGGGAGTTTTCAAAGTAGAGTCAACAACGCGAGGTGTAGAGACTTCTGTTTTAGTTAACTCAGGAGTTTCTGTCTCTGTTATTTCTGTTGTAGGTGTAGTCACTTTATTGATTACTTCGGCAGGTCTTTCAGTAGATGTGGAATTAAGAGTTAATGTGTCATTTCCTGTATGAGTTTTATCTTTATCGAATTCTGTTTCCTCTGAACCTATTTTTTCAACCTGATAGTTTGTAAACATATCATAATTTGCTTGGGTTGTTGCAAGTAATGACATAAATTTGTAAGTATTTATGCGAAAAACTCTTTCAACTTCGTTGACAAAATCATCAGGATAGAACACTTCTCTGTTACCATATCTATATTTGTACTCTGCCCATAGAAAATCTGCGCCACCATATTGTGCCACATTGACACAATTTGTAAATGGATTCACATTTGGGTGTGCTACAGCCCACTCTTTCAATGAGACACTGGATAAAATGTCACACATTGGTTTATTCCTTTCTTGAACATATTTTCTTATAACCTGACGTGCAATTGTTACACTTATATTTTATTTTGAAAATTTCGCAAATATAAGTGTCGTCTGTCCAATGAGGACAATTTTTACAGGTATTCTCACTACATTCTCCACAGTCAAAGCCGAAAGGATGCTCACCAATACCCTCATAGTGATAACCGTCAGGACATATTCCCTCTGTGATAAGTTCTTCAAGTTTTTCTGCTGTTAAGGCATCTAATGTTTTTATTGATTCCTCTGTTAAGAGTTCCAGTTCTCTAAAAGAAACTTTATGTTTCTTCATTATTTCTGCTAATTTTATTATCGTCATTTTTATCTTCTCCTTTTTCAATTATAATTGTGTTGATGACAACGGGGTTATTCTGTACTGAGTCTTTGTTTCCGTTATCGTCCAAGTTTTCTTCTTCGCTTCCTGAGATAACACTGGTCTCAGCATTAATTTCAGAGTCATTAGCGCTTCCACTCGTACTCTCAGTTCCTCTGCCGTTGCTGGTTTCGGAATCGCCCAACACTGATTCCTTGTTATTTTCTCTATCATCTTCCCCAGATTGTATTCCGGAATCTCTATCTTCGCTTCTTTCTTTACTATCTGAGCCAGTTCGTTTATCGGAACTAATTCCGTCCATTCGCTTTCCATTTTCATCTTCAGAATCTTTCGAGTTCTGACTATCAGTGCTGGAGATATCCTCAGTTCGTAATTTATTTTCTTCGCCATTTTCATTCTCCTTTTGTGCCATTGTGGCACTGTCATGTTTTAAAACCCCCTCTTCCATACTTGTTTGGTTTGGGTCAGATGGGTCTAAAACTTGTTGTGTCAACTGTAATAATGTAGCATAAAGTTTTTCATTTAATGATACACTTACATTAAGACCATATTTTGAATTGATTTTTTCAACCCCGTCCTCACGATTTTTCAACATATCTTCGATATTCAGACGTAAAACTTCTTGGTTTACATCAATTTCATCTGAATTAAGCTGTTCTCTTTTCAGATTATAATTTGAATTTATGCCAAAGCTATGATAAAAGTTTGCTAATATATACTGCTGAAACTCTATAAGCTCTGTAAGAGTATTTCTGGTTGAATTCTGTGTAAGAGGATTAGCATGGATATGCGATACAAGATTTTCTTCCATAGTGATATCTGCTTCGCCACGATACATCTTATCAAGAATTCTATCCATTTCTCTTTTCTGTAAATCTGTTTCAGCTGAGAATAATGCTAAAAGTCTTGAGTTGCGGCTAATGCAGTAATAAGATATATCATTTTCAGATAACTGATTGGCAGTTTTCCAAATTAAATCAGCTACAGTTGAGAACTGACGATAATTGTATATATCTGCACTACTATTATATATTACTGCTTCATCATCAACAGTAAATTCCCAGTTCTGATGATTAGTCGGGAGATATGGATTAACAACTCTACCCTTAACAGGAACATAGTACCAGTTAAGTATATCATTGTATGAGAACGGTTGAACACAGTATTTATCGTTTATTTTGTAGAATACTACTTTGCCTGTTTTGAATAAACATAAATTGAAAAAGCGTACAGGAATTTCTTCCGGTAATCCGTCATAGACAAATATATTTTCAATTTTGTTATAAAGTAATTTGCGCCAAAGTCGTGCCGTCTCCGGCAATGTTGGCTTGTATTTCTTTTCCATTTTTAAAACCCCCTATGCCAAATTGGCACGAATTGGTGAGGGGAATTAAACCCCTCACCTGCCGTACTTCTTGCTTAGATGAACATAACATCTGTAAATGTGTTATGATTCTTCAGCTGAACCTGCTTTAACATAATCTTGATGTCCATTTTCTCAACGTCGATTCTGTCCTTTGCAGCAATTTCCATAATGGATTTTGCTACAGCTGTCAGCTTCATTCCGCCGTATACGTACTTATCGGGGAACTCTTTGAATACATAGATTGAAAACGTTGTAGGCTCGCCGTCTATCATTACGTTTTCGGCTACATCGACGTCAGCGACTGTAAGCTCAACACCAAGTATATCTTCGGTAGGGAGCTTTTCTCTGTCCACGCATAAACGTGAGAGGGCGTGCTGTTCTGCTAAAAGTTTTCCGTACTTATTCATAAAGTACTCCTTTCTGTGCCATTGTGGCACTGTTCCGAGTGGAACGTAATATTATAAGCACTTTTAAGTCGTGCGAGACTCCAAAAATGTATGCAATCATAGTCACATTTTCCATCAAAGAAAAATGGACAGGTGTCTTTTAATTTACAGTCATTTGCTTTTGTGTTTAATTTCATATTGGTATTTCCTTTCTGTGCCATTGTGGCACTGAGTTGAGTGGTATTTCCCGCCCGCCCTTGTAAACATTGTCTACACATTATATCGTCCCACTCAGAAGCGATACCCTAATATTGATACAACACTACGAAAAAAAAATTTTGGGTGGTGTTTTTTAAAACCCGTGGGGTGTAGAAACTTTATAAAATAGTGCCAAATTGACACGAAATAGGTGGAGATTGGACAATGACGAAAACCAATTTATACCTACTTCTGTGTTGTGCCAAAGTGGCACTACTTTACAAAATTTCTACAAAATATTCAAGTTACGAGAGGCATACCCAATGCCTACCGCGCCGGTAGGTTTTAGCACTTTAAAGTGTGAAAGTGACCGGGGTTTTGCGTCCGGGCTTTGTAGTGCTTTAAAGCGTGAAAGTGTTTCGGCTATTGCAGGGATATTTGTAATGCTTTAAAGCGTGAAAGTGTTTCGGCTATGCGGGGATATTTGTAATGCTTTAAAGCGTGAAAGTGTTTCGGCTATTGCAGAATATATAGATTGATACACTAATAGTTAGCTTATGATAACTATTATGTTGATATACTAATAGTTAGCTTATGGTAATTATTATGTTGAGATACTAATAGTTAGTGCGGATTAACTATTAGTTTGATATTCTAATTATATATGATTTTATATAGCAGGTATGCATTTTCTGCATACCTGCTATAATTATTATTATTGCATACACTTGAAACAAATTACCTTGCTATTGTCTTTAGTGTGCAGGATAACGAACGCATAAGCATTGTCGTGCATAGTCTCAACTATCAACGCAGAATTGTCTATACCCTTAAAGAATTTAGGCATTGTCGGGAGCATTTCGGAGATTTTGTTTAATTCGTCAATGTGTACCTTTATACCGCGCTTACCGTCAAGAGAGATGAAATTTGCTATATTGTCATGTATCCGCCCCGTATAGTCGCTTGCACTGTCGCTGTTTGCGCTGTCACTGTTGTTTGCGCTGTCGCTGTTTGCTCTGTCGCTGTCGCTGTTGTTTGCGCTGTCGCTGTTGTTTACGCTGTTTTCAGCGTTTTCAAGCGCGGTGTCTGCATCTAACTTATTATCATTGTACATCAGCAGTCCCGCATTTTTCATAGTATCAATAGTTTTGAGCATATCATCGGGGGATATCTTTGTAATGTCGCTCACATTATCGGTGATGTTGTTTAATACTGTCTGCATAAGCTCTTTACGTACATGAGCTTTTTCAAGAGCGCCGATTTGTGCGGGAGTGAATAACATTAAAACGCGCGTGTCAATTTCACCATTGATATCAGAACACATTATGTATTGTGATATTCTTCTATATCCTGTCCTATAGGTGATATGCAGGACATCAAACAAGTCTTTAACTGTTGTACCCTTCATGTGCAGAACGGACTTTGCGCGCTTATAATATCCTGTCTCTATCATTTCGGACAGACATTTTCCTAACCTCAACTGATTGAGTTTGTTGGCTTTGTTTAATTCATTCAGCGTTTTCAACTGTCTGTCAAATTCCTTAATACCAGTATGACCCGCCCATGAGGCGACAGCCTCTGTCATTCCGTCGAGCATTTCAAAATCGCTATCATTCTCTTCCCATGTTTCACCCATGAATGTTACGGTGTTATCAACTCTTTGTAAACTGTCATACTGTTTAGCAAGATAATCACGATGGGCTTGCTCTGCTTTGGCTTTGGCTATCTCTTTATCTGAAACAATTGTGGGCTCGATTACACTTGTCGGGACGTTTGTCTGCTCTGTAGTCTGCTCTGTGGACTGTCCGATTATTTCGTCAATCGGTGTTACGGTGTTCTCGATGTTGTTTGTCATTGTTTTGACCTCCGTTTCATTCTGTGCCATGTTGGCATTGTTTGTAGTGTTGATGTTGGTGTTTTTGCGTTTCGTCATTGTTTTGCCCTCCGTTTCAGTCTGTGCCATGTTGGCATTGTTTGTAGTGTTGATGTTGGTGTTTTTGCGTTTCGTCATTGTTTTTTGTCCTCCATTTCAGTTTGTGCCATGTTGGCACATTGTTGTTTGAGTTGTGAGCACTTGCTTTTGTGCCATATTTGGCACAAATACCACATTCACCTGCTATTGTTTGAACGCCCTTTTATAATGGTGTTTGACCCCGCCCTTATAATAGGTGTGTTCAATTGTCAAGGTACATATTTCCTCCGCCCTCCCCGCGGATTAATTATATTATAGCACATAAAAATTACTAATTCAATAGTTGAGTAAAATAAAACGAAAACGAGAAGAAATAACACTATTTTTTAAGTAAATTTTATTTTTTACTTAAATTTATAGTTACATTATAGTTACGTTTAAGTAGTTTTATACATTATACATGAATAATTATACTATTTGTATTGTAAACGATTTTCATATACTTTTTGTATATGTAACAAAAATGTGACTTTTCAACATATTGCACAAAGCAAGGTTACAGTTTAGTTACAGTTTATTGTGTCAAAAATGACATTTTTCAATGACTTTTATATGTGATTATTTTGTGCCATTCAAGACACAATTTTGCATAATGTATGTATATTCATGAATAATACTGTTATATTAAGTATTTTTGTTACTTTTTTACATTCTCTTAAAATGTGCCAAAATGACATAATTTTATAAATTAATTAACCTTTTTCCAAAAAATGGGCATATACCTATGTG
>Ga0247611_10007042_pt1 | contig 14262 bp, 10 predicted proteins | sample 177DNAGHGhighgp2_FD_192422 | JGI IMG/M metagenome (GOLD analysis project Ga0247611, IMG submission 192422) | Sheep rumen microbial communities from Palmerston North, Manawatu-Wanganui, New Zealand - 1770 DNA GHGhigh gp2 | ecosystem: Host-associated > Mammals > Digestive system > Stomach > Rumen...
CGTGTCAAAGGCTCGATGTATCTGGATAGCGTGGCGCCGATCGATGTATCCGGTTCGTGTGTCAACGATTGGTTGCTCTACGGCGATACGGCGCGTACGTCCAGTAAGAAACGCTACGGCTATTACTTCTCCGATATCGAAAAAGTAGTGACGAGGATTCTGCGTCAAGAATCCCTACCGAGTTGTGAGAATAAGAACCAGTTTGTGTCCAACCTCGCATCGGTGGATAGTGCGGTGATGCGTACGGTGCAAGAGCACTATGAAGTGTCGTTGGATACGTCCGCGCATCCTTATACGATCTTGGCGGATCTGGTTAACAAAGGATACCTGACGCTCTATAAGCAGAATCTCACTGCTTCCGTCAAGTCCGGAGACTCCTTGATGTATGTCATCTTCCCGATCGTCGGTTCAGGTTCCAAAGAGATGGAGGATGCACGCGTGGAGGTATGTCCGAATCCGATCCAGATCAAACTCAAACCTTCTAAGGGAGGCGGTGTACCGATGATAATCGGTGGTCTGAATCGTGACTCGACCGAGGCGGCGTTGCCGATCGAAGTGCTCGCCAGTGCAGCCAGTGCTAACAGCGAGATCAAAATACGTTTGGATTCGATCATGACCGCCGTAGGTATCTACACCGTTGAACTGCGTTCGACGGATGATCCGGACTTCCGTGAAGGCTTGCATATCTTACGATTGGAGCCGGATAAACACTATCCTGCCGAATCCTATTATCATAACGGAGACAGTATCCGCTTGCACCCTGCTTCATCCAATAACTATACCATGCGGCCGGGTTATCGCTATACCTTCAACATCGTCATGCAAACCTTGTTCGGACAGCTGAAGACCGATGACGGATGCGATGTGGGTATCGTGCCGTTCACGGTATCTGTTGTGCCGGACTATGTACGCTGGAATCCGCAGTCCGCATCAAATAACAGTTGGAATGATGCGAACAACTGGCTCGGTATTGATGAGAACAACAAGGCGATCCATAATGATGCACACTTTGTGCCGATGGAGAATACGATGGTGCTCATTCCGGCGGTAGATGAAGGCAAACCGTATCCGGTGGTTCAACCGCTGCCGAAGGAGAGGAAAGACTCTGTCCAGAAGGTGAACTTCCAGTACAACCAGTGCAGCACCATCCGCTTCCTGTCGGATGCAGCAATCGGACAACAGCAGTATATCAACAATGCCGATGTGGTCATCGATATGACGCTGCCGAAAAACAGATGGGCCTTCCGTGCCGCACCGGTGAAGGGTATGATCAGTGGTGACCTGTATATGGCAAATGCGGATCTGAACAACGAGACGTCGTTATGGGAAGTAGGTGAGTTCGATGCTGCCGGACGTACTCATAGTACCGGTAATGCCTCGTTCTGGTTGTCGGCTTATAACACGGAGACCAAGAAAATCAATAATGTAGGTGACGACTCTACGCGTACCGCGTCGGCTGATTGGTCGAAGGTGACGAATGCCCTTACTTTGCCTTTGAGCGAAGCGAAAGGTTTGGCGATCTATTCCCGCACTGCGTCCGGATCCGATGCCGTCATCCGTCTGCCTAAGGACGATGATATCTATTATTATTACGGTACGTACGGCGAACGAATCGATGATAAATATGTAGGAAACCTGCGCAGTAAGCGCGAGGAATTAGCAAGTCCCGGTGTAGCCGGAGAGTTGATTTATCATCCGACCGGTACATCGCAGGACTTCACCCTTGCCAATGGTGTGGCATCGAGTTCGTTCGTCTTCGGTAACCCGACGATGGGATATATCGACATCTGGGGCTTTATTGACGATAACTGCCTGAGGGAGGAATTTGATTACCTGGACGAGAGTAACCCCGGAGCAAGCCTCTATAAGACAATAAGTAGAGCTGCAGCGAACGTGACTGAAAATAAAATGACGACGAGGGAGCGTTACTTACCGCCGATGCATGCGATTGTGCTGAAGACGAATGCGGCCGCTACTTCGCTGCCGGTAACGCTGCACACCAACCGTGTTGTGACGGATACGAATCAGGTGGCAGCGCACATACGTGCGTGCGGAGGAGGTGGAGCACCGCAGCGGCGCAGCATCAATCCGGTCAGCAAGGGAATCATGACCGTTACAGCCAAGAACCCCTGCTCGCCGAGATGTACCTCGCGTCTGTTGATCGGTCAAGGTTATCATGACGGTATCCGCGAAGGAGAAGATGCGGTCTTGACCACCATCAATATCGATAATTACTCCGGTACCAACGCACCTGCTACGCCGTTCAATATCTACGCAGCGGAGGGTAGTTACGGCCTGAGTATCGATCTGAGGAACGAAGTGGTGAATATACCGATATCGTTCTATATGAGTAGTCTTCCGTATGCCGCTACGACTCAGTTATGGTTCACAGGCGTCAATAATATCGACGGACAACTGGTGCTCTACGACGAGCAGACCGATACCGAGCGGAGAATCATCGACGGTATTTGTCTAAGCATTGAGACTCCGAGCCAGAGCCATCTCAAACGCTATTATATCCGCCGCATGGGTTACACACCGGATGAACCGGAAGCGCCGATTGCAACGGGCATAGAGCCCTATGAACTGGATGACGAACAAGCCATCAAGATCATTCGAAATGACCAAGTATTGATTATCCGAAATGGTCATGTATATACCGTGTTTGGACAGAAAGTGAGGTAAGAATGAGGAGAAACAAGGTATATAGATGGCTTATAGCCCTGTGGCTATTGATTCCTGGCGAGTATGCATTGTGCGCATACCAGCCGGCGATGCTGCCTGCGGCATGGCGTACGACGCCTGTACTCAGTTCGGACATGAAGCAGGAATACCAATTCCGTTCCACATCGACCTATCCGCTTATCGTAGGAACTACCTCCTATACCGCGAACGACAGTCCGGTTATAGGCCAATCGCCCCGTGTGCGTAAGACCGGCTATTGGAATGAATACGGCGAGTGGATAGAGAGTCCGGAAGATGAGACTCCGATCGGTGTCATCGATACACCTGTCGGCGAACCGTGGGTGCTGATCCTGCTAGTGGGGATGTATTTGTTCGTTACCGTACGAAGGAAAACAAAAAGGATAGATAGATGAAGCTGCTACTGATTCTGTTGAGTATAGTAACATTCACGGTGAAGGATAAACGCTCTGTGGATATGACCGGTACTTGGCCTTATGACATAGGGGTCAGTTATTATAATACGGGCAATAAAGGAAGTGTCACGGATAAAGACACGGCAACCTTGCGTCTGAGCGGACTGGAGAATGTGCAGATTGAATCGGTGCAGATCTATATGAGATCGAACAAGAATGCCGGAGCAGGCATCATCACGATGACCGCGGACGGTGAGCAGATTTATACGGCAAGCGGGATGTATGTTGGATGGGTCGGTACTTTTGACAATACCAACTATCATCCGATCGGTTGGATAGGTTCGAAACAACTGAACGTTGGTACGTTGGTTGTCGAAGTAGTCGGCACGGAAAACTCGCTTCATATCGAGAAATACGAGATCACATGGTCTCAGCCTGTGGCCGTTGCCCATCAGGTGACGCTCATGACCGATGGCGTGGCGCAGGTACTGACGGAGTCCGCACCGGAGAGTGGAGTAGTGCTCCCCGAACGACCCAACCGGAACGGTTTATGCTTCGCTGGCTGGGCACAAGAGGAGGTGGATAAGACATCTAACCAACCCTTCCTGCTCGATGCAGGTACGCTGTACCAACCGAAAAAAGACATCACGTTCTGGGCGGTGTGGTCAAACGTACAAGAGCCTACATGGGAAAAGCACCCGACAGCCGAGAGTGGATACTACATGATGGAGCTGTTCGGTTGGACACTTGCCGGTACGGTCAGTAGCAGCGGCACCGTGCCGATGGTGGACTACAGCGAGATGGTCTATGCCGATGAACTCTATTACATCGATTTCAATACCGCGGATGCTACTTGCACGATACGCAACTACGATGCAGTGGATAACACGGGTTATATCGGTTTTAATGACACCCGCACGGCTTTACGGGACGTTGAGAGCGCATGGCAATACCGCATCCTACCGGACTCCACCTGGCTCTTTATCGCCAAGGAAGAAGGCAATAAAGCATGGATGTTGTTCCAGAAGACTTGGACAGAGGGGGAAGCCATTCTTAACGATTGTACTTTAGGCGACAATCCAACTAATATATGGAAACTATACAAACTCCCGGATCCGGATGCACCACGCTATTGGTCGAGTCATCCGAGTGTCGATGCGGTGGAAATAACGAGTGAAGGAATGAAAGAATTAAGGGGTGAACGGATTATTCCGTTTGGAATATATGATTTGATTATTAAAGACGGAAAGAAATATTTACGATTGAGATGAAACTATTAGCAATTATATTTTCGGTGCTCACCGGTATACTCGCCGGCGATTACAATGCGCAAACGCTCTCTGTTGAGAAGCAAGATTCGATAATGGGTGTGCAGCCCACCGGTCGGTATCGTTTGGTTAAGGAGAATGAACAGCAGATTTTCCGGCATTCGAGTGTGGCGGATTGGTTCATTGAGGACACGATGCGTCATACCCGCAAGCGTCTGGGCGAGGGTATGTTCAAAGGGGAGGACGTACAGGTGCGGGACGCCGTGATGGCTCCTAACGGTCGCTATGTGGCATTCGCCAAGGACAATAACTTGTATATCCATAAACTCGATTTCGGCACGGAGGTAGCCGTCACCAAAGACGAGAACACCGATATCATCAGCGGTATCGCCGATTGGTTGTATGAGGAGGAGTTCGGTACAACGACTCTCTTTGCATGGTCGCCTGACTCGAAGATGTTGGCGTTTGTGCGGTTAGATGAATCAGAGGTGCCGACGTTCTCTTGGGATGTGTATGCGGATACCCAATACCCGACGGCCGAGAGTCTACGATACCCCAAAGCCGGTTGTGCCAATGCGAAGGCGAGTGTGTGTGTATATGATATCGCAACCAAAGGTATTCAGCGGTTACAGGTTACAGGTGACGTGTTACAGGATGTTTATTTCCCGCGTCTAAGATGGTATAAAGAGGATCGCCTGTTCGTGCTTCGCGTGAACCGTGACCAGACGAAGATGGAGGTGTTGGATTGCAATGCCAAATCGACGGTGACGTATCCGTGGTATCAAGAGGAGAGTAAGAAATACTTCGTGGATTACAGCCTCTTCGACCAATGGCAGTGGTTGAGTGACGGCCGCGTGATCGTGTTGAGTGAACAGGACGGTTGGCGCTGTGCGTACCTGTACGGCAGCGATGGCATCAAAACCCGTGCGTTGACGCCGGAAAGTATCGATGTGACGGCAATCTATGCGGTCAATGAGAAGACGCAGACGCTCTATTATCAAGCGGCGACTACTCCTTCGACACGGGATATCTATGCGCTAAACATAAAGAAGGGCGATATTACCCGACTCACCCAAGAAGAGGGCATGTGGTCGGCACGTTTTGATCAAGAAGCCACCAAAGCCGTGTTCTGCTATCAGTCTTTTACCACGCCGAATACGTACACGCTGTGTAAGGTGGACGGTGTAAAGTGGAAAGTGGAAAGAGTGCTCGAGGACAACAAGGAAGTCCAAGAAGCATGGCAAGCGAATAATCTTCCTGAGCCGGAGATGATGCATATCAAGGGTTTGGAGGCGATGCTCCTCCAATCACCAATGACCAATCACCAATCACCCCTAATTCTCATGCACTATAGCGGGCCGTCGAGTCAGCGCGTGTTGAACCGTTGGCGCAAGCGTTTTGAGTATGCCTTAGTGGAACAGGGATATGCGGTGCTGATCGTGGATACGAGGGGTTCGGATTGCAAAGGTCGTGCATGGCGTAATGAGACTTATATGAGCCTGGGACAGAAAGAGGCAGAGGATCTGATCATGGCAGCCAATGAGATAGCCAAACGTCCGGACATAGACGGTGAGCGCATGGCCATTATGGGGTGGTCTTACGGCGGTTATGAGACTTTGTTTACGATGAGTCAAAAGAACAATCCGTTTAAGTGCGCCGTGGCGATTGCACCGGTGACCGATTGGAGGTTATACGACAGCGCGTACACGGAGCGGTATATGCGTCGGCCGCAAGTGAACCCGCGGGGCTACGATGAGGCATCGCTGCTCAATAAGGCGAAAGACCTGACGGGCAAGGTACTCATCATTCACGGCACGGCGGACGATAATGTACACGTGCAGCACACGATGCAGTATATAGATGCGCTCGTGCGAGCAGACAAACAGTTCGAGATGCAACTATATCCGGATGACAATCATTTCCTGCGCAAAGGCAATAATGCGAAACACATGCATAATAGAGTAATCCAATTTTTACAAAATAATCTAAAACAATGAAAAAGTACGCATTAGGTATCGACTTAGGTGGCACAGGCACCAAATTCGGTTTGGTAAACGATGAAGGTAAAGTCCTTCGCAGTAATTCTATCCCTACCCAGCAGTATCCGGACATCAACGAGTACTGCGATGTACTCTGCAACGGACTCAAACGTTTGGTAGAGGACGAAGGCCTGACGATGGGGGATATCGTAGGTGTTGGTTGCGGTGCTCCGAACGCGAATTTCTATTCGGGTTGTATCGAGCAGGCACCGAATCTGCCGTGGAAGGGTGTCGTTCCCTTCGCTAAACTCATCAGCGAGCGCATGGGTGTCAAATGTACGATCACCAATGATGCCAACGCAGCCGCTCAGGGCGAGATGATCTACGGATCGGCACGCGGTATGAAAAACTTCATCGTCATCACGTTGGGTACGGGTGTAGGCTCGGGTATCGTCATCGACGGTAAACTGCTTTACGGTCATGATGGTTTTGCGGGTGAGTTAGGCCACTGCAAGATCGATCATAGTGGTAACGGCCGTCTCTGTGGTTGCGGTCAGAAGGGTTGTATCGAGGCGTATGCATCGGCAACCGGTGTAGCTCGCACGGCGAAAGAGATCGTGACGGCTACGACTCAACCGACATTGCTACGCAATGTATCGGATATCAATAACATTACGAGTAAGGACGTGTTCGACGCGGCCGAGAAGGGTGATCTCGTAGCAAAAGAGATCTTCGACTACACAGGTCATCTGCTGGGTGAAAAACTGGCTGACTACGTTCATTTCTCCAGTCCGGAGGCGATCATCCTCTTCGGTGGTCTGACTAAATCCGGTCACTGGATCATGGATCCGATCCGTGAGGCGCTGGACGCTAACCTGATGCCGATCTGGAAGGGTAAGATCCCTGTATCGATCTCGATATTGAAAGACAGCGACGCCGCTATCTTGGGCGCGTCGAGTCTCGCGTGGTAATGGGGGTGATTAAGAATATATTACAACGTCTGTACCCATGCGGCAAATGCCGCGTGGGGGAGGCGGTGTACCTGACCTTTGATGATGGTCCGATACCTGAGGTGACGCCTAAGGTCTTGGCGATATTGGACAGGTACGGCGTGAAGGCGACCTTCTTCATGGTGGGGGAGAACATCGACAAACATCCGGAGGTGTTCGAGCAGGTGGTTCAAGCCGGTCACGCGATCGGTAACCATACCTACAACCATATGAAGGGATGGAAAGTGAGCACGGCGGAGTATCTCGCCAATGTACAAAAGTTTCCGAAGGAAACGAAGTTGTTTCGACCTCCCTATGGCAGGACGTGGATATGGCAGAGACGTGCCGTGAAGCGCTTAGGGTATGAGATCTATCTCTGGGACGTGTTGACCCGCGACTATAACCCGCGGCGTACACCGGAGGCGATGTTACGTCAGATTCAACGCTGTACACGACCGGGTAGTATTATCAATTTTCATGACTCCGTCAAGTCGAACGAACGGATGCTAAAGGTCTTACCAGAGGCCATAGAATGGTTGTTAGCAAATGGGTATGAACTTAAAACACTATAGTCTTCTAATACTTGTCTTGATTCTGGCAAGTTGTGCGAACAGAGGTATCGGACCACAAGGTGGCCCGCGGGATTCTGTGCCGCCTGTACCGGTCAAATACGAACCTGAGATGGGTGCGTTAGCGTTCCAAGGCAAGCGTATTGAGATTACGTTCGACGAGTATATCCAGTTAGACAACCTGACGGATAACCTCTTGATGTCGCCGCCGCAGAAGACCCCGCCTGATGTCAAAGCCCGCGGTAAAAAACTGATTGTGCAGTTGCAGGACACGCTTCGTGACAGCACGACTTATACGATCGATTTCGGTGACGCCGTGTGTGACTTCCGCGAGAAAGTGCCGTTGCGCAATTACTCGTTCTATTTCTCCACAGGTACTACCATCGATACGTTGGTTTACACCGGTCATGTGTACGATGCGATGAACCTTAATCCGCTGAAGGGTATCTATGTGGGTATCCACGAGAACAAAGAGGACAGTGCGTTCCTCACCAAGCCGTTTGCCCGCGTAGCCAAAACGGACAGCGCCGGTTATTTCCGGATCGGAAACATGAAAGAAGGTTCATACCGTCTCTATGCCGTTGATGACGTGAGCCATGACTACCGTCTGACTATCGGCGAGGCACTGGCATGGGCAGACGAAGAAATAGAGGGACGAGTGGAGAGGATACAGGACGCTGCGCTACAGGACACTACGTTGCAGGATACGGTGTTACAGGACGTTGCGCTACAGGAGGAAGACGGGAAGTTGTTTCTTTTCAGGGAAGAGCAGCAACGGTTGTATTTGCAGCGTACGTTGCGTAAGGAGCAGCATCGCATACAGATACTCTTCAGTTCGACGCCGGATAGTCTGCCTGAACTGCGGTTCGTAACGGACAGTGTGCGTGACAGCATGGACGTGCATGTGAACTACATCACCAAGTACTCTCCCAAGCGCGACACCGTCACAATCTGGTTGGCGGATAGTATGTCGATTGCTCAGGATTCCCTCTTTATTGAGGCACGTTTTCGTCGCACGGACAGTCTGTATCACTTGGAGTGGTTTACCGATACGCTCCGTGCTATCTGGAGAGCACCGAAACTATCCGCCAAGGCCAAACAGGCTCAGGAACGGCAGAACCGTAACAAGCGCTTGGATCTGAAGTCCAATGCCGGTGCGAAATTCGAGATGTACGATACCCTGTATCTGGAGTGTTTCACTCCGCTGGCAACCATCGAGCGCGATTCGTTCCATCTGTACGAACGTATCGACTCAATCACCAAACCCGTGCCGTTCACGATAGCCGACCACGACACGCTGCCTATGCGGCTGTATATACTGGCCAAACTGGAACCGGAGAAGAAATACGAGTTGGTGGTGGATAGCGGTGCGTTGCACGATATCTACGGCATCACGCATGTGAAAGGCACCTACAAACTGCAAGTGAAGAGTCCGTCGGACTACTCCACGCTGCTCGTCAAGCTGAATCCGTTCGTGCCCAAAGCCCGCATACAAGTGCTCAATAAGAAAGATCAGGTTGTTCGCGAGTTACCGGCCGTACCGGAAGGCGCGTACTTCGAGTATCTGACCCCCGATACCTATTACATGCGTTTGTACATCGACGAGAACGAAGACGGCAAGTGGACCACGGGTAGTTGGACAGAGAAACGCCAACCTGAGCCGGTCTATTATTTCCCGGAGAGTATTCAGACGAAGAGTAATTGGGACTTCGAGGAGGAATGGAACTATCAGGCCGTTGAGCAAACCAAAGCAAAGCCGGCCGTGTTGATTAAGGCTTCTTCCGCCAAGAAATAATGCCGTAGATGCAGTTGGCACACCAGATGGTGTACTGCGTGACCATGAAGTAATCGCCGGCGCGAATCCAGAGGATAATACTCAGTATATCCACCGCGAGCCAAATGAACCAATGCTCGCGATAAACGAGAATCATCAGTACCTGCGCCACGAGTGCAGGTACTGTCGTAAAGGCATCCAAGTACGGCTGCGTATCATCGGTAAGGGCAGCAAGTCCCCAGCCAGTGAGCCACGAACCGAGTAGGGTGGTGACTACAATAAGAAGGATCACGGAGGTCTTGAGACTGCGGGGTTCTACTTTCATCTTTCCGCTTTCCTCTTTCAAGCGTTCCCGCCACACAACCACTCCGTACACCATCGTGCCGAAATAATAGGCATTGATGGCTATCTCGCCGTAGAAACGTTGGGCCCAACAGAGATAGGTATAGGTGAATACTTGTGCAAAACCGAAGGCGAAGGTGAGAATATTGCGCCGGGAGGCCAGCACAACGGAACAGATGCCCAAACAGCAACTGATCAGCGACAACCATGTGATCGGGGAATCACTCAACGTTCATTCGGCATTTGGAGCGTATAGAGGATGGCTTCCATCTGACGCACCGCGTTACGTTTCTTCTGCCCGGGGGCATAAAGGAATGTCTCTGCGGTTACAACACGACCATTGACTTGATCCAGACGCGTGAGGCTGACGAACGGTCCGCCCATGGCTTCGCCGTCGAGGATTTTCCATAGACCGCGTGTCTCGAGGGCATAGAAACCGCCTATTGTATCACGGAGCGCCGACACAGAACGGGTTACCGGCGGGAAATGTTTGTATTCGGTACCCATATGACTGCCGGGCACTTGTGCCGTAACGAGTTGACCCATTATGGCATTACGCATGGCGATGATCGAGTCGTTGGAGAACTGCTCCTGCGCCGTATATGGATAACTATAGACGAGGATATCCTTGCGCATCGGGCCTTTGTTGTTGCAGCACCAAAGGACAGCTACGCTGTCATTGGATATTGGTAATTGGACATTGGATATTGTTATATAGTCCTCGGGAATGAGCATGTCGTAGCCTTGTCGGTTGAGTATCGCGCGCGCGTCCTTATTTGTATTCGCGCGATAGAAAGAGATCTGACGAGCTAACTCTTCCTGTACGAACCACTCGCGGACAGCTGCTCCGTGCTCTGCCCAATAGGCCAGAAAATCTTCATCGCTCGGCGCCTGAATACGGATCATCGCCTGCGGCTTAGACCATACATCGCGGGAACGAACGGCCTTGACAAACGTGTATTTGGAGGGGTTGACGTCGATGAGCAAGATGTTTCGGGTGGCCTTGAAGAGGTCATCGAACTGCGCCGGCGTGACATGCGTGGTAGTGAAATAAGCCTCCATCTGCGGCAAGCCGTACATGTCCGCACCCATCGTGTCGCAGACCGCCGCTTTGACTGCGGCATCGCTGATAATGAGGCATTCGTAGATAGAACCCGTGGCGGAAGTGAGCAGACGATCATTGCCCTTACCACAACCCAAAAGCAACACGGCGCTGAGCGCCAGATACAGGAATCGATTTTTCATAGAACAATCATTTTGCGGTGCAAAATTACAAAAAATTCGTGAAATTAACAAATTTATTCGTAAAAATTTGCACAATTGAAAAAAAAATCCTACCTTTGCGCCAGATTTTGATAAGAGTAACCCCTTAAATTTATTACTTACCCTATGACTCTATTTACGGATTACTTATTTATTACGGACGAACACGAAGGTTTTCGTGTTTGCCGCGAGACGCGTACTACGTCCACGACAACGATGACCGTTCTTTTCTGTGAGGATGGTTATATCGATGTGTATTACCACGGCGAGATGCTCCGTATCAACAAGGGCGAACTGTTCGTTCGTGTGCCGGACTTTATTCAACCGCTGGGTCCGTACGAGATGAGTGAGGATTTTGCCTTCAAGCAAGTGACCGTAGATGCCGGTGTATTTGATGAGATCATGTACGAGCACATGCGCGTGGAACCGAACTGGTACGCTAAACAAGAGTACGTCAAGGCACACCCGACGTTCGTGCTGAGTGAAGAGAGCAAAGAATTCTTCTATACGTATTTCCATCTGCTGACGCTGCAGTTGAAAGACCGGCAGACGGATTACCGGAGACAGATCCTGAAGTTGATTGCCCGCGGTGCGACGATGGAGATGCTCAATTATCTGGATAAGTTAGCTGTCATCTCGCCGAGTCTTTTGGATCGTAAGGCGACCAGTTCGAGCGACTATACGTTCCATGAGTTCATGCGTCTGCTGCAGAAACACCCGCATGAGCGTGAGGTTCAATGGTACGCGAAGCAATTAGGCATCACGCCGAAGTATCTCTCGGAGATCTGCCGTGAGCGTAGCGGTAAGGCTACCGGTGAATGGATCGCCGATGTGACGGTTGCGGAGTTGAAGTATTACCTACGTAACACGACCATGCCGATTCATGACATTGCGAAGATTATGGATTTTCCGAACGCGAGCTTCTTCTGCCAGTACACGAAGAAACACACGGGGCAAACCCCGAATCATTTCCGCAAGATGAAACAGCAATAAAAAAGCAGCCGGTTGGCTGCTTTTTTATGTTCGTACGGGGGTTACCACGCGAAGAGCGGGTGTTGATTCATCTCGCGGTTGACCTCTGCGCGTACCGCAGCGATGACTTTCTCGTCTGCAGGTGCGGTGAGCACTTTATCGATGAGCTCGACGATCCACGGCATCTGGTCTTCTTTGAGACCGCGGGTGGTGATCGCCGGTGTACCGAAACGCAGTCCGGAGGTCTGGAAGGCCGAACGGCTATCAAACGGCACCATGTTTTTGTTGGTCGTGATGTCGGCAGAGACGAGTGCCTGCTCGGCTACTTTACCGGTGAGGTCAGGGAACTTAGTACGCAGGTCGATGAGCATCGAGTGGTTGTCCGTACCGCCGGAGATCACTTTGTATCCCTTATCCATGAAAGCCTGCGCCATGACGGCAGCGTTCAGTTTGACTTGTTTCTGATAGGTCTTGAAGTCGTCCGTGAGGGCTTCGCCGAAAGCGACTGCTTTGGCCGCAATCACATGCTCCAGCGGGCCACCTTGTGTACCGGGGAAGACGGCAGAGTCAATGAGAGCGGACATTTTCTTGATCTCACCTTTAGGCGTTGTTTTGCCCCAAGGATTGTCGAAGTCCTTGCCCATGAGGATGATTCCGCCGCGCGGACCACGAAGGGTCTTGTGGGTTGTAGAGGTGACGATATGCGCATATTTGAGCGGGTTCTCGAGAAGACCGGCCGCAATGAGTCCGGCAGGGTGGGCCATATCGACCATGAAGATAGCGCCTATCTCATCTGCTACGCGACGTATACGTGCGTAATTCCACTCGCGGCTGTACGCGCTCGCGCCCGCGATAATTAATTTCGGTTTATGCGTGCGCGCCTTGAGCTCCAGATCATCGTAGTTCACGCGTCCCGTAGCTTCGTCCAGATCGTATCCGATGGCGTTGAACATCAGGCCGGAGAAATTAACGGCTGAACCGTGGCTGAGGTGACCACCGTGGCTGAGGTTAAGTCCCATGAAAGTGTCGCCGGCTTTGAGGCAGGCCATGAAGACCGCCATATTCGCTTGTGCACCGGAGTGCGGTTGTACATTCACGTACTCGGCGTTATAGAGTTTTTTGAGTCGGTCGCGCGCGATATCCTCCGCGATGTCCACGATCTCACAGCCGCCGTAATAACGGTGTCCGGGGTATCCCTCGGCGTATTTATTGGTCAGAACGCTGCCCATGGCCTCCATGACTTGGTCGGAGACGAAGTTCTCGCTGGCGATGAGTTCAATACCTTTTGTCTGGCGCTCGCGCTCCCGGCGAATGACGTCAAAAATCTCTGTGTCTCTATTCATAATTTGTAATTTTAATTTGCGACCGCAAATTTACGAAAAAAAAATGATATATGCAAGTTTTTATGCATATTTTGCAAAGTAGAGTTAGCAAAATGAGAAAAAAAGTGCAAAATGTTAGCAATTATTTGGTAGAATAATGAAAATGTATTAACTTTGCCAAGTTTTTGTAGCAAAGCAAAACAATTAATGTTAAAAATAACGTTATTATTAACTTTTAAAAATTTAATTATTATGAAGAAATTATTTTATTTGTTCGCAGTAGCAGTAGTAGCTATTAGCTTGGCTTCTTGCGACAAGAAGAAAGATGAACCGAGTGCTCCGGATAAGGGGGGTAAGTTCGCTATCTTGGTAGAGAATATTACTGCAACAGGAGCAGATGTTACTGTTACTCCGTCGGACACCAACGCTTACTATTACTGGAGTGTTTACTATGCTGAGAGTGTAAAAGAAGCTGGTGACTCTCTGAGCATTTATTTGGCCGAGAACTTAAAAGCACAATATGGTTCTTATGATTGGAATTTGGTTGCTAGCTATCTTTTGACTAAAGGTCAGGATAATCACGCTTTAACAGGACTTCCTTCCGAGACCGATTTAGCGGTTGTTGCTTTCTATCTGGATTCTACTTACACTGTTCTTGGTGAAGTGGGTGTTAAGGAATTTACAAC
>Ga0247611_10007043_pt1 | contig 14260 bp, 14 predicted proteins | sample 177DNAGHGhighgp2_FD_192422 | JGI IMG/M metagenome (GOLD analysis project Ga0247611, IMG submission 192422) | Sheep rumen microbial communities from Palmerston North, Manawatu-Wanganui, New Zealand - 1770 DNA GHGhigh gp2 | ecosystem: Host-associated > Mammals > Digestive system > Stomach > Rumen...
ACAACAACTAACAATGTACACAACAACACAACACAACAATATCAACAATATCAATCAACACCACACAATCTCTCAATATCCACCCATTATCCACCCACTGACATTTGATTGTGTTTAAGGAATAATAAGAGCACCACTGTGTGTGGTGCTCTTGGGTTATTATGAAGAATGATGCGCTCATGACACTACTGAACTATGGTAGATTGCAGTCAAGCCCGGTCAAGGGTGTTCTCTTGCTCTGCTATCACAATACACATCAAATCATAATCAGTTAGTTATATTAGATTTAATATTTCATAAAATGCTGTCTTACTCTGTAGACAATCAAATCTAACTTGTCCATATTCATATGATTCTTTGAGTTTCTTAAATATATTATGGCTCTTTGATATCAATAGCATGTTTGGTTTATGGTCTGCAGTGGTTATTGCATATACATCATCATACTCTGATAATGGTTTTTTGGTTATATATACAAATCCTGTAGGTTGATTATACCATACAGAATATGTGGTATCTTCATACTTAAGTCCATACCAACAAAATGATTTACCTGTCATTTTATCTATAAATGAATCATCATCACGCAAGAACTCATTATCAATAGCGTATGCACCATACTTGGTATCAGATATTAACTGTCCAAATCTTGTCTGTTTCTTAAAATTAACAAAGTCCTTATTTTTATTTATCTCTACAACTATCTGTTCTTTTTGTATAAATATATCACCAACATGTGGGTAAATATTAAAATACATGAAATAAGGATTTATAGAACTGATAGCATTGGATATCATCAATACTCTAACATCGTCTCTTGTTCTGGCAATTGTTTCTATAATATCAAGGAATACTTGTACTTCACCACGTAGATAATTAACTCTTCCACGGTCTATGATAAACTCGTCGAATATGATTTTATCGACGCATGGATACGAATTCGACTTGTTATTCTGTGATGTTGATAGGCCTATATAATAACCAGCCACTTCGCCATCAATATAAAAACAACCATGTCCAACACTAAATGTGTGCTCTGGATATCTGTCTTGTATGTCACTAAAATAATTTTTAATATTGTTAAACTCAGTTTTATAACGTCTTAAGTACACGAACTGTTTTTTATTCTTAAGCCACCCGTTAATAGCCCAACGCTTAGCAGCATATGATTTACCAAGTCCACGTGCACCAATAGACATGTTTAACATCTTATTAAATGATAGTAGTTTAGTTAAATCATAATATATATTTTGATTAGCAAAGTCGCTCATTGGAATTACCTCGTAGTTAATTAATTTTAGTATGTTTTACTCTGTCACGTTCTTCGGCACGCTTAGCAGAGTTCCAGGTTTCCAGGGTACCTACTAGGTACCCTGTTATCCTGCGAATCCTATCGAACTTTACATGAAGACCACGTTCACGCTCGCTCACAATATACAAATTACTCATAATCGTACTCGATGGTAAATTCATAATCTACATTATCGTACCATAACGTGAACTCAACTGTCATGCCCTGACTTATATCAGGTACATCAGCACCAGTCAGTGTACATGTACTTACACCAGTATTGTAGTCAATATTGATAGTTCTGTTAGTACCATTTACTTTGAATGGATAGAATGATACATTATCAATGTACTGAGGGTCAACTGATACTGTTATTACAAATGGGTCTGATGCTGTACCGCTTATATCAGTATTGTATGAGTAAACATTATCTTCTGTGTACACGTCATAACTAGAATTCGAACTATGGATTATGAACTGTGGTAATGTAGAAGGTGTTAATCCATACTCTACTTCAATAGTGTATGTTATTGTGTCTGTACCGTCACTAACAACAATCTCTATTGTTCCGTCAGTTTCTCCAGTGTCACTAGCACTCTTGAAAGGAACGCTATAGTAATAAGACTCATCAACTACGCTTTGCTGTTTATTGGGTACTGTCTGAGCTACATCATTTAATTTATATGATGTTATACTATAATCGTTTGATGGCATAGTAACTTCAACGATATTAGTTTGTGTGCCATAGTCACCATATTTCATAGTATAAGTAGTAACACCACTCTCAGGATATACCGTTTCAGGGTTATTGCCCCTATACAGATACAACTTATCTATAAATGGTCCTTCAGGTCCAGGAGGTGTAGGTCCCTCACTATAAGTAAGTGTAAACCTATACACTAAAGCCTGAGAGTTTTCATCTTCGGTAACTATTACTAATGAATTGTCGCCTACACTTAAATCACTGAATGATACACTATATACATTATTAACAGGAGATGGTACCTGTAAATAACTATCGTTCAGATTGATACTAACTATACTGCAATAGTCAGCCACCTCTATATTTAATGTACCACTAGTAGCACTTATATCATCACTATAGCTATAAGTTTCAGCAACAGGGTCAATCTGAAGTCCCTGACTGTCGCTCAACCTAATTAACTGTGGGTCAATCTGATAAGAAGGGTCTTCACTACCTACTTCATTGACACCTAATACGCAATAGAACCAGCCTGCAGTGTCAACAGGAGTTTCTTGGTCGTTTATTGTAAGGTGGTCAGCAAATGCAACACCAAAAGGAACAAACAGAGCAGGCTGAAGATACTTATTATTCTCTACATGGTCATCATCAGTAGGTAGATTGAATCTATTGGCTGATGTGTCAATACTGTAAGCAAGTGCTCCATTATTAACTATGAATGAAGCAACACCACCAGCATTGTAGCCACCCTTATTCATAAGCATATAAGCAAATCCCATAACGTTCTCTGTATATAGACTTATGTCTTTTGGCTGATAGTACTCACCGTTAACCTTGCATGAAGCAAGTGAAGAGCCACCAGCAAATGCCCACTTGGCAACATTGGTATGATTTAATGCTCTGTCATCAGGTAATGCATACGCAGATTTTGTTGTCGGTACATCGTCAGATATTAATAATCCATGATAACCAAATTCGCCGTAGCTCTGTTCTGATGTAGAACCCTGTGACATCTTGTTAACAGGAGAACCTATGACTGTACCGTCAATTAAGTCAAGGTACTTGCCCCTGAAAGAAGCATTGTCAGCAGTTTTAACTAGTGGATTATCAGGATAATTCTCTGGGTCCACATAGCACATTGGAATGCATGCTTTGTAAAAGATTCTGACGCCATATTTTGATGGCTGCATTGGTCTTAAATCAGCATCGTAGATTGTTAACTGGTCATTGAGGTCAGTAAAATCTAACACGTTCCAGTCTTTTTCGACTGCCATTTCAAAACCTTGTGTAAGGTCGAAATTGAAATGGTCACTGTCGAGTGGTAATGATTTAGTCACAACCATAATGTTATCCTCCTTTTAAATTATTGACTTAACCCCGAATACACAGTACAGAGCCATAGTACCAAGGTCAGTTATATCTTTATCATTAGGTAGTACCATCATGAAGGGTTCAAATAACTCTGGCAGCATATAAATACACTTGGGATTAAACAAACTGCCGTCATTAGATGGAATGTTGAAAGTTTCCAAATGATGGTTCACATGATAACTTAAAAATGAAGCTTTATTTGTGTCAGATGGTACAACATCGTAAGCAAAGTTCACCATTTTGGTGTTACTACCAGAATTGGCGTTTATAGCAAGAAATTCATATGCTCTATTGAAGTTTACATTGCCGTCAACTTCTCTAACATTGTACTGTCTTTGTACACCCTGGCCGTCATCAAAATAATGACTCACATTTAACTGGTAGTCAAGTATGTTATTGCCGTCAGGGAAATCAGTTATTGGTGTCCCTGTCCTATTAAGCATTGCATCAGATGGTAAATCATATGCATGTTCATTTTCAATAAGACTCTTTGAAACACTTAATGCTCCGTAACGTTTACTATTACCGCCAGCACCTTGTACACCAGGAGCACCTATCACGCCACCATGTAGTAGTGTTGAAGTGTCACGTTGTGTACCATTATAAGTTAATGAGTCAATCCTTACTAAACTGTCAAATGCATATGCAGGTACGACTGCCTTATAGAATAATGTTAAAGCAGCATCATCGGGGAATAACTCGTTAAATGAAGCATCACACATACGACCTATTCCAGTTCTTATTGAACCAGGTTCAATCACATGCCATGTGTTCTCTACATATACGTCCCAGTACATGTCAAGTTGACTTCTTGTACAGTCACCTGCTCTAATTACATGATTCACAATAGAACCCCCTGAATAATCACCCCACCATGGGTCTTTAGCATATTTTTTAGAGTAAATGCCCCACCATGGTAGCCCGCCTAGTTTTTGTTTTATGCCTACATAACAATGTGGATACTTATAAGTTAAATATTGTTGCTTGAACTTGTTAAACCAATATCCATGAAAGCTCATACTATTAATACCCGTTAAAATGTTTATCTCTGATGATTGACATAAGACTGTCATCACGCAGTACGTTTAAGTCAAGGTTTTTAGTCCTATCTACAGCGTACTGTTTTATCCAAATACATGAGTCATTGATATCAATCTCAGGTTTATTATTCCACCAAGCAAGCCATACACAAAATTCTTTTGTGTTTAACTTACTATAATGGTACTTATCAGCATATACACCTGCATAGTATCCGCATATCTCACAAATCTTGCAGAACATCTTTACGAATTTATTATATAAATCAAATGTAAAATGAATATTATTCTTAGCAAGATTCTTCTCACTGTCGGCCTCCCAGTCAATAAATACAGGCAGTTCTGGTTTATATTGGCATTTACGTATAGCATCTAGCATATATATTGCTTCAAATGCAGCATCTTCTACATTGCATGCATAACTGAACCAGTAAACTCCATATGGTTTATCATACTTATCACATAATGATACATTCTCATAGAACTTGTCATCTATGTGATTTTTGCCGTAGCCAGCTCTTATCAAAACAAAATTGGCTTGCTTGATAAATGCTTCTGCGTTTCCGTTGTGCCTAGATATATCTATGCCACCATTTAAGAAACCCATGCTCAACACCTCACTTGTCTTCCAAATCCATTTTATCCAAGAGTCTCTGGATTACCAAAGTATTGTTATTAATTGCTTCCGTTAGCTTACCTATTTCCTCTTTATGCTGGTCATTCGTATACTTAATGTAATAGAAACAAGCCAGACAAGCAGCGATAGGAAAACCAAGACTACCGATTAATGTAACAATTGAATTAACATCCATGACTTATACCTCCTGCCATTGGCTAAACAAATTAATTGATGGGTTTATCCAGCCGTCACGGTCTTCATCTACGTATATACTAATGAAACAATTGTTTATACGTCTCATCAATGTTTTGTAGAAATTATCGTGACGAGCATATATCTCTAACTGTGCAGAATTCAATTCGAACCCTGACATATTAGTCCAAGATTCTGACGTGTTTATATCTCTCTCGTCAGTATAATCAGAATCAGTTGTAACAGTACCAGTATTAGTTGTACTTAAATTATCACTCTCTGCAGAGGCTTTCTGTAATGTGTCAGTACCAGTCGTTCTCTTTGTTTCTGTGCCGTCTACTACTGTTTCACCCTGTGTTGTAGTTGTGTCATCAACTGTTCCTGTGCCAGCATCTTGTACTGTACCTGTGTCATCTACTGTAGAAGTGCCAGTTCTGTTAAGTGTTTCTGTACCAGTCTTAGCATCAGCGCTTGTTCCAGTATTCTGCTGTGTAGCATTAGTATCTTTAGCGCCTGATGCATAAGTCCAAGAGCCTATAGTCTGTGTGTTAACTGTAGACTGTGGATAGTCAGTCAGTACTTCTCTTGACTGATTGGTCTGTGTCAGATTATTGGTAGTTGTGTCAGTAGTATTAAACGTAGTCTGGTCTTGAAGATTGTTTGTTGTTTCTGACTCTGTGTTCAATGTTCTTGTGTTGTTATTCGTTGTGTCAGTATCTGTAACAACTTCACCTTGTGTTGTAGTAGTACTATCAACATCTGTAGCTTCAGTCTTATTATATGTAGTTGTGTCAGTTTCATTTATTGTGTCACTTCTTGCAGATGAAGAAGCAAGATTATCAGTACGTAGATTAGTGCCGTCATGTGTTAAATCATCACTTGTAACAATCTCTTTAGTAAGTCCTGCAGTAGTGTTTTTTATATCAGTGATAATACTAAAGAAATCATGGTCGAGATTCATGTTAACAATCTCTTTAAGAAGTTTAGTTCTAAATACTTCAGGTAGTTTACTTCCAGTTTCTCTGTTTATAAAATTATACATAAGGAAGTAAGCTATATTGTACCAAACTGCATCATCAATGCTCTCATTATTATAAGTGTAATTGTCAGCAAAATCTTTGAATAACCACTTAACTAAATAAGGCAGTGCTTCTTGTGCATCTTGAGGGTCAGATTCTGACATACTGTAAGCCATTTCATACAGTGTCATATTCTCTCTCATCTTTGGGTCAGGACAATATTTTTTATTCGGACTCTGTCTCATTGTCGTCACCTCCGTTAATTTGTGTAGTTTCATGCCTTGTTATGCTTGCATCAACTTGTGCTTTCTCTTCTACTTCTGAAATATTGCTCTTAACAGAAATATCTAAACCGAACATCTTATTCGCAGTGTCACAGAACTTCTCATATGACTTCAGTCTATATTCTATATTGATATCAGTTAAAATATCGTTTGCTTGTGCTTCATCTACAACAAGTCGCTCTTTTTTATCAAGATTGGCAGCAGAGTTAATGCCTAAAAGAGTTCTAACTTCAGACTGTAGATTCGAGTAATGTTCCCACAATACCCTAACTGATTCAGGTTGTACACCAGTCTGTAGTACATTAAATTCATTTGGACTTGTACTTCTATTCGCTATGATTGAATCTTTATTGAAATCGATATCATCTAATATTTTTTTGACTGATGTTTTTTGACTCTCGTCACAAGTTATAAAGTAAGGAGTCTTAAGTTTCCTTGCTGTTATATCAAGTGTTCTCATTGTGTCAGTTAAACGTTTTGTGTACATCAACAGAGTCCTAACCATAGGATACATGCAATCATTATCTCTACATATAAGTGCTTCTGCATCAGTATTGTCAGCACCATACATATAGCATGTGTACATCTTATTGAAACCGTTCCAGCCGTATGCATTAACCTTAGGCCACTCACCATATATATTTAAGTCGCCTGCCATCATCGGAGTGCATCCAAGAGTTAAGAAACCTAACTCTTTATCGTTAATTAATGCAGCAGCACCATGAAGAATTAAACATAGCTTAAAGTAACGTTCATTACAAGTCTTTGGTAGACCATCAAATGAGAAGCTGTATAGAGCAATATTCAAAAGATTATAAAATACATTTTGAAACTCCAAGTCATTCTCATACTTTTCCATCTTCTTTTGTATTTTGCTATCAAATACAAAAAATGGGAACATAGTATTTAGCCACATAGGTTGTACCTCCTTATCCTATAGGATTATCTAAAAGTTTCGAGTGTGCAGGAGCAGTGTGCCAAATACGTACTCCAGACTCTATAACCTTGGCCATCCCCTCTAGTAAGTACTGTGGAAGACCAGATTTTTTCAATGCAACATCACGACCTTGAATGTAATTGAAATGTGTTCTACCTCTAAAACATGTTATGTCAAGCACTTCATCTACAGCGTAACCGAACTGTGTCAAGAAGTTATCAAATCTTATCATGTCGTTATCGCTTAATCTATATCTTAATTCATAGAAACTATTGCCTATGTAATCTTGGAATGATGGAATTCTTGGGAACTGAACGTCAACAGACATCATAGACTGATTGTATGTGTTAAACATTTGCTGTTTACTGAACATAATGTTTGCGTTCATTGAACCTATTGAACCTACACCGCCAAGTACGCTTCCAGCAATTGCAGCAGGATTCATATTCTGTCCTAAACGTGCACCAGCATCACCAAAGCCTTGTGATGCATCATAAAAGCCACCAAAGCCACCATTAGGACCTTGTGTTGGATATATGTTTTGTGGTGTAAATCCACCAAGCATACTAGCAGTAGAACCAAGAATACTATACAATCTCTGTGCTTCCATACGTTCATTCTGTGTTTTTATATTATTCTGTAAGAAACCAGCACCAGAAGCACCTTGATAAGTTATTGGAATATTTTGCCACTGTGCACCAGCAATGCATGATAGTAATTTATTATTTGCAGAACCATGAACGAATTTAGGCATACACACTGGGTGTCCATTGTACCTTGGGTCAGCAGCAACGTACCATATTAAAGAACCACCAGGAGCAATTATATCTTCTATTCTGTTATCACTTGATTCACCAGTAGCAAGACTATAATTTATTATTCTTTGGAACTGTCCAGAGTAAACCTTGTTATTTTTAAATGTTCCAGGAATTGCAGGAAGTTGTGAGTTAACATCACCGTTGTAGTCGTTCATACTTGTTATTGCTCCACCAGATGCATTAGCTGCTATCCACTTAGCAGGAGCAAGATAACAAGCAACTATACAAGACTCTACACCAAGTGACCTAACGCTTGACAGTGCTTCTAGTATTGTAGCACTATTTCCTACATATGCTTGTGTTGCAGGTAATTTACAAGTTTTATCAGTACCAGATATAGCAGAAGTGTACTGTGTATTATTATCACTGTTTGGTACAACAGCCAAGTCAGGTACTAATACTTTATCTTGTGCAGCATCTAAGTAAGCCTTGGCAGTTGCAGGTAAGTTTGTTAAATCAATAGAAGATACTATGACATAAGTAAACCCGTCACTGCTACCAAGACCAGATATCTCGCCACCAAAATCTATTTTTAATGGATTAGTTGGTGCAAAAGGCTCGTCAAGTGTGTTTTTATATAATGTGTCATCAGTTACACATCTACGTGTACACCAACCTGATATTATGTCAAGATTATCAATGCCTACTGTAGTAACAAAATCCTGTTGCAAACTAACTTGTGCAACATTATCGTTAAGCATGTTTATTCCAGTAACCCAGTAGCCTATATCATTAATCTTTATGTAGTCAGCATCTTTAACATTATCATAAGTTGTGTTTATTCTTATATCTATACGACCCCTATCTTGCTTGATAGCGATACTCTCAAAGGTTCTGGATGAGAACCCTAAATTATCAAGTTTAGCAATATCATCTAAACAGTTTCCTACTGTTAATCCTGTGTTGTAGTATGCTTTAACATTTGCAATCATTGGTATGTACCTCATAATATAAAACAGGACACCGGCACCAAGTGCCAGTGCCCCATTCTATTAAATATTTAGTGTTCCGACTTCAAAATCGGTGCCCCAGCCGACATACTGGCCCGTAGTATTGAAACACCCGAGTCCTACACCTACAGAGCCACGGTCAAAGCGTCCCCAAGATGCAGGAGACACCATCAGGAGTTTTTTATTTCTACAAGGTTATAAATGTGGTCAATTGCCACTGTGTTATTGACACTAGATGCCCAGAAGTTGGTATACAGACCACGAGGGTTACGTATAGGCTCAACTCTGTAAGGATTCTGAATACTGTAGAACAGATATCCCTTATCAGCAATAATGCCGATAACATCCTTATTAGGGTCTTTCCAATTAACATCGTCTTCTTCTACAAAGTACTCGCTCTCTGCACCTGCAGGGTCGTTCTCTACTGTAGAGAAGCCTATAACAGTTCCGAATGTGTCATATACAGGATAAAGTAAATCAGTATATGTGTCAGTAGCTTCTGTGTATGTCTTATAAGGAACAAGACCACCGAAGTGTGGAACTTCTATAACGTCTATTGGTAACTGTAAGTCTTCAATATTGTATGCATTAGCAAGTAACTTAACAGATATTGCGTTCTTGATACCAGGACGAAGAAGAAGTTTAAGCCTTGACTTATCCTGAACAGTGTTAAACTTCATAGCGTTAAATCCATGATTCTGTGGTCCAAGCGTCATAGCGTCAACTACGTTTCTAACTGCAAGAATAAATGCAGAAAGCTCAGAAGCTGTAGGGTCAGCAGACATAGAAACGTTCATCTTTTGTGTTTCCTGAAGAGGGAAGTTTACACTATTGATTCCAGCATTAAGTGCTTCAAGCTTATTCTCATATAACTGTACGGTGTAACCGTTCTCAAGTGCAGTCATAAGACCACCCATGTACTCGCTCATACCGAACTCTGATATGAAAATCTGCTTCATCTGGAAATCATCAGGCATTGTAAGAAGTGACTGATAGTCGAAGTTCTGTTTAAAGAAACGTTCTCCGACTTTTGGCTTACGTACAACAAATGGGTCAACTGAAGAGCCATTAACAAGTCCCTTAAATGCAGGGCTTACTGGTTTAATGGAATCAATAGACATACGTTGTATGAAACCACCAAGAGGCTGGGTGTAATACTCACCGAAGCCGTCACGAGATAAATTATCTTCAGCCCTAGATACGTTTATCTGCTGAAGATATACTCTTAACGTTAACTCATAGAAATCATTAAGAGCATTGGGATAGTCGCCGTTCTTTAACTGCTCATAACCTGCTTCTGTGAATAATTCAGCGGTAGCTTTGGCAGTATGAGAGGCGAACTGTGGAAACTTGTTGCGGATGTAGTCCCACAACTTGCCGTTCGTCATAGCCATAATGTTATTCCTCCTTTGTGAATTGGCTTAAAAATTCCGTTTCCAGGTTTTCTGCTTCTTGTTTTGCAACATCTTCTGGATTCGGAACATCTTGCACGACATTAGTTACTTTTAGTGCTAACTGACTATTAACATCACGTAGTTTATTAACACTGTCTTGCATACGAGTAAAGTCACTCTCATCAGCTTCAAGCTTGTTAGTTAATTCAACAATGCCTTCTGCCATAGTGTCTGGATTCGATATCTTTTTAATGATATCATTGTAGTCTGACTTCTTCATAGTAATCACCTCACGCTTGTAGTATTTGTAGAAGGCTGGCCAGATTACCTAACCAGCCCCCTACAGAGATACTACTACGAAGGTAATCCAATGAACTACTCTACTCTACAATTATATTATAAACATAAATTTTAGAAATTGCAAGTAAAAATAAATTGAAGCATAAAAATACACCGCCAACGTATCGGCGGTGTAGTACTAGTTCATATTTTTTATACACTTGTAATCTTAAAAGTTGTCTGGCATCTAATAAACCCACCTGGTAAAATTCTTATATAATACTTGCCTGGTACACTAACACCAGATGCAAAGTTGTGCCAACCTATATGTTTCTTAACTGTGTCTGGTGCACCTGCCATTTTAACAACTGTTTCTATATTATTATCAATGACTTCATCATGAATATAAGTCTTTAGTCCTACATACATTGCTTTTGTAAATCTTGCTTCAATCTTATAATCACCTAACTTGTCAGATATATCAAATCCTTGTGGTATATCGTCACCTATTAAATGAAGTGAATCTGTGTCAACGTATACTAATCTATCAATTATGTCAAGAGCATCACTTATTATTGCCCACCTAGCAATAGAAGTAATGAATACAGCAATTGGCAGATATCTCAATGTCCTATCTTCTAATGTCTTGCCGTCAATAAATTTTAACTTGTTATCTACTATTACTGGCATGCTTGTCTTTTTATCAGTCTTGATTCCAAAACGACCATATAATGAATCTAACATTAATTTTGAAAGTGTTCTTTTAGCACCGAATGATGTTCTTTTTATCTCGTAATGATGGTCAATAAAATTATTAAACAACCCTGATTCTGTTTCAAATATATAAGCACCGTAATAATGAAGTTCATCAATATCATAATTACTTAATAATAATTCAATGTCAAAATTAGTTAACCATAAATCAGTACTAAATAATTCATCTAAATATTCATTTGATATAATGCTATCAGCACCAGGGTCACTGTTAAATAAATTACTAACACATGGAATGTGGTCTTTTTTTAATGAACCAGTAACACATATATGTGCAACATAATATTCATCTTGTTGTGGTTCTCTCTCTGTCCATGTTGGATATCCTATTGGCATTGCAAAGTTTCTCATTATATATGGATATAAACTATTCACATCTAGTACTAAACCAGCATCTAGTTTCTTATCTTTAAATACTGGATTACACCAAGTGAAACCACCACGATAAGCATATCTTAAATCTTTGTCAACTTGTTCTGGTAATCTTGGTAGCTTATAACTCTGGTCACCGTCTAGTTTTATCCACTGTTTAAGAGAATCAGAACCTATTGTTAATCTATTATAACCAACTCGTTTTAATTGTTTAATTACGCTAGCAACTATCATACTAGCAACAACAGCTTCTTCTTTATCATGGTCAGTTAATATATCTTTTGGTCCAATTTGTTTAGTACTGTCACTTATACTGCTTATATCTATATCAGTATCAATTTTAACACCAAAACTCTTGTACATACTAGATATACTAGACATAGTCTTATTTTTACTTGACCTAAGTTCACATGACCTAAGTCCATCTACTGTTTTAAAGAATAATTTTATATAGTATACATGACCTACATCATCACGAAATATGTTATAAGCAAATTCACCATGATAGTCAAATCTACCAGTTTGATTATATACAAAATTATTCTTTAATATATAGTCAATTATATAACTTGATACAAAGTTAAAATCATGGAAATATAAATTTGTTATGTGATTTTGAATAAGTGCACCGAAGAATTCATCAATACTGTCACCTATAATTAAATCATCGTTCTTTGTATTTACTATATCGAAGAAAACAACTTGTGTAGAGTTGTAGTCAGTTTTAACTATGAACTGACTAACAAATGAAGGTAGAGTAGCCATTATTAATCACGCTCCTAATATATTTTTTAATGCATTTATAAATTTTGATTCAGATGATATAAGTTCACCATCACCTAGTTTCTCATTATATTCAAATACTATACTAACACCAGATTCTATGTATGCATCATAAACAGCAGCAGCATGACCTTGTCTTAATGCTTTTTCAACAAGTTCTAATGCTTCGAACCAATTGGCTTTACGCATAGCATATACAAGATTGTCAAGCATTAATATCTTTGTGTTTTTATAATATTTTAAATTATGCTTATCACTACTTAATATATCAGATACATATTTATCTATTCTTGATGGTAACCTATAAGTATTAGGATTACCACGTAATGAAACTGCTTCAGAATATTTATCAATTATATTCTCAAATTCAGCTAATGTTATGACTCTAAAATCTTTGTCATTAGAAAGTTTATGTATGTCAAGTCTTGGTGCAACAAACTCTGCATCATACTGTTTATTATAAAATCCCTGTGCTTTTTCTAGTTTTTTATTGTACTCATCTATTATTCTATCTGCCCAATACTGAACATATAGACGTGCAGCTTGTTTTTTATTCCATACTGTTTCATCAAGAGTTATGTCCATAGATGGTAAATGCATGGTCTCACCCTTTTTTCTACCCTTTGCAGCTGCCATAAATACAGTTGGCTTTGCTACTTCTGTTTTAAGTCCGTTATCTTTATTATACTGCACTACTAGTTTCATAAATGCTTTTATATCTTTATCACTAAGATTTTTAGAGAATGCTTTTAGTCCTTTAGCATATACGTCATAGTCTTTTGCTTCTAATGGAGTTTCAACTTTTTTAGTGACATCACTAAGTGATGTCGCTTTTTTTGCATTTTTTAGAATGCTATTACTATTCTTCATTACTGGTCACCTCCAAATAACTCATCTGACATACCAACTAAATCATCAAGTGGTTTGTCAACATCAACAATGTCTGCTTCTTTATCTTTACGTCTGTTCATAATTAAGTCAACGACATCAGTTCCAAATAAAGGTTTAAGATAAGAACATATTGTTCTAACTTCTCTGTCACGAAGGTCAACATGCCAAAGACCACTGTACACATCTTTAACGAAAGCTTTAATCATCTCGCCAACAAGCCAATCTTCGTTTAAGAATATGTCATCATATTTAGCAAGTATGTCTGGACAAATTATGCATCTGTAGAACTTATGCTCAATCATTGCAGGTCTATTATCTACTATGTAGTATTCTCTATTGGCTTCGTCGAAGTGTGTACTAACACGCCATGAATACACATACTTAATGACCTTATTGATATTACTCTTGCGTACAATACGTAAATCACGCTTAGTATATAAATCATCAAGTCTTTGCTTCCAAAGTTCACGAATATCACCTATTGTATACTGCTTATCAAGACAATCAATGTTGCTTTCGATGTCGAGCAAGAAGTTTCCAAGTTCG
>Ga0247611_10007044_pt1 | contig 14259 bp, 17 predicted proteins | sample 177DNAGHGhighgp2_FD_192422 | JGI IMG/M metagenome (GOLD analysis project Ga0247611, IMG submission 192422) | Sheep rumen microbial communities from Palmerston North, Manawatu-Wanganui, New Zealand - 1770 DNA GHGhigh gp2 | ecosystem: Host-associated > Mammals > Digestive system > Stomach > Rumen...
GGAGTTATTAATTTTACAATTAGGCTTATTAAATCTAAAAGAAAAAGGTAAAATAGAAGATGTAGGAATAAAGTTTGGTAAAAATGAAAATGAAGAAGAATTCTTAAATACGCTTCCTTTCAAGTTAACGAATGCTCAATTAAGAGCATGGAATGAAATAAAAGAAGATATGGAAAGTGAAAAGTGTATGAATAGACTTGTGCAAGGTGATGTCGGATCTGGAAAAACAATGGTTGCAACTTTAGCTTTGTATAAAGCAGTTAAAAATGGCTATCAAGCCTCTATGATGGCACCAACAGCAATACTAGCAACTCAGCATTATGAAGGAATATCAAAGCTGTTAGAACCTTTTGGAATAAGATGTGCACTTTTCACAAGTAGCTTAACAAAAAAACAAAAAGAATTACTAATTGAACAACTTAAAAATGGTGATATAGATATTGCTATTGGAACACATGCACTTATAGAAGAAAATATAGAATTTAAAAACTGTGGGCTAGTAATTACAGATGAGCAACATAGATTTGGTGTAAGACAAAGAGCAAAACTATCTTCTAAAGGAGAAAAAGCAGATACATTAGTTATGACAGCAACTCCAATACCAAGAACACTTGCATTAATTCTTTATGGCGATCTTGATATATCTATCATTGATGAACTTCCACCTGGAAGACAGAAAATTGATACCTACGCTGTAAAGAAGAATATGGAAAACAGAGTTAATGAATTCATCAGAAAAGAAATAAAAGATGGAAGACAAGCATATATAGTTTGTCCACTTGTAGAAGAATCAGATTTATCTGATTTAAAAAGTGTAAAGTTGATGAATGATTATTACAAAAAGGTTTTTCCAGAATATAAGCTTGAATATCTTCATGGTAAGATGAAGAATAAAGAAAAAGACGAAATAATGCTTAAGTTTAAAAACGGAGAAATAGATATTCTAATATCAACAACTGTTATTGAAGTAGGTGTGGATGTACCAAATGCAACAATAATGATTGTTGAAAATGCAGAAAGATTTGGACTTGCACAATTACATCAATTAAGAGGAAGAGTTGGAAGAGGACAGTATAAATCTTATTGTATTTTAAAATATGAGTCAAAATCAGAGTTAGTAGCTCAAAGGATGAAAATAATGCAAGATACAAATGATGGATTTGTAATTTCAGAAAAAGACTTGCAGTTAAGAGGTCCTGGAGATTTCTTTGGAACAATGCAACATGGTGTTCCAGAATTTAAAGTCGCAAATCTATTTACTGATATGGAAATATTAAAACAGGCTCAAGAATGCAGTAAACAAATACTTTCTAAGGATCCTATGCTTACTTTAGAAGAAAATTCGGGTATAAAACAGCAAATAGACCATTTATTTAGAGAAAAGCTCGAATTATAGGGAAAAACAGGCCGTTATTTTACATTTTTTTAACAAATATCTTAACTTTTTCTTAAAAATGATGTATATTATATTATGGAAGCGAAAAACGCTTTGAAATGATAAATTACATTAAGCGTTGTTTTTATTGATTTATAAAAACAAGTAATACTTGTAACTACTCTCGCAAGTTATTATGAATTTTTGTTTATTAATTCTAATAAGGCTTACTTTAAGAAGTGGATTACCACGCTTCTTATTGGTAATTTATTATTTTAAGAATGCTTATCGATAAGTGTTCGCTTTTAGAGAGGCAGCTTTTTGGCGGTCTCTCTTATTTTTTTATAGGAGGGCATTAGCATTGAAAAAAATATTAGTTGTTGATGATGACAAAAATATTTGTGAATTACTAAATATTTATCTAAAAAGTCAGGACTATGAAACTGTATTTGCTTATGATGGAAGTACAGCAGTTACTACTGCTAAAAAAGAAAATCCAGATTTAATAATACTAGATGTTATGATGCCTGTTATAAATGGATGGGAAGCATGTAAATTAATTAGACAGTTTACAAATGTTCCAATTATCATGCTTACAGCCCTTGATTCGCTTGATAATAAAATTCAAGGATTAAATATTGGTGCAGATGACTATATAGTTAAGCCATTTGAACCAACTGAAGTATTAGCACGTATTAATGCTCATCTAAGAAGAGAAGACAATAAATCACCAAATAAAGAATCAGAAGAAGAAAAGAAACAAGAAGTAGTTGTAGATAACTTAAAGATAAATATGGATACTTATGAAGTATGGCTTGATAACAAATTAGTAAAAGACATCAAACCAAAAGAAATACAACTTTTATATTTCTTTATGACTAATAAAAACCAGGTATTCACTAGAGAACAACTTTTGGATAAAGTTTGGGGCTATGAATATTTTGGCGGAACAAGAACTGTTGACGTACATATAAAAAGTGTTAGAGAAAAATTAAATTCACCAAAGAGTAATTGGGAAATTAAAACAATTTGGAATGTGGGTTATAAGTTCGAAGTAAAGTAAGTTAAATGAGGAAGAAAAAGATGTTTAAAAGTATTTATATGAAGATGTTTGTTTCATATCTTTCGCTTTTCCTTGTAATTATTACTATTATTTCGTTTTTCATGCTTAGTATTTTCTATAGAGAATTTACATTACAAGCAGAAGAAAACCTTGTAAATGCAGGTAACAGAGTAAACGCTCTTATGGAAAGATATTACAACAATGACATCACAAGAGTTGAGCTTAATTCATGGATAAATGCCATGAGTTATATATCAAATATCAAAATATATGTGCTTAATCCGGATACAAGTTCACTATCTATAGGAGATGCTGATAATTCTAATCTAGGATTAAATGTGCAAATATTACAAGATATGACAGATATTATGAATGGTGCTACCGTAAAACATATGACACCAGTTAAATTAGCATCAGAAGATGAAGTTGTATATGTTGGTATGCCGCTTGAATATGATGGACAAATATCAGGCGTAATTTTATTATTTACGCCAATTAATGAATTAAATAGCGTATCAAAAGAAGTTATGACTACAATGCTTTGGATCATTGCAATTTCTGTACTATTTAGTGCATTTGCAATTTTAAGAAGCTCTATTAGAATTTCTGAACCAATAATTGAAATTAGTAACTATGCAATTGATTTGGGACGTGGTAGAGAAGTTCCAGATATAGAAATTAATTCGCAAGATGAAATTGGAAGACTTGCAAGATCATTCAATATAATGAAAAAAGAGATTACTCTTGCAGAGCAAATGCGAAAAGATATTGTAGCAAATGTATCTCATGAACTTCGTACACCGCTTACAAGTATTATTGGATTTTTAAAAGGAATATTAGATGGTGTAGTAAAACCTGAAGATGAAAAGAAATATCTTCAAATAGCTTATGATGAAGCAAATAGATTAAAAGGACTTACACATGAAATTGTAGAAGTTGCAAAATTTGAGTCTGGCTCTACAAAACTAAATAAAGAAAAATTCAATTTAAATGTATTAGCTAGAGATGTAAAACTTGAGTTTGACACTTTGATGTCAGATAAGAATTTAAGATTTGAATTGTCTGAAAAATCTAAAAACATTGAAATGTATGCTGATAAAGACAAAATAAAACAAGTTTTAATTAACATCCTAAATAATTCATATAAATTTACAAATAAAGGATATATCAGAATAACAATTAATAAGAAAGATAAAAATGCGATTATTATAATAGAAGATTCTGGTATCGGTATTAAGAAAGATAAAATATCATATTTGTTTAACAAGTTTTATACTGCAAACGAATATGGTGATGCAACAAATGGTGCAGGTCTACGGTCTAAACATTGTAAAAAATATTGTAGACATGCATAAAGGTGATATCAAAGTTGAAAGTGAGTTAAATAAAGGTACTAAGACAACAATAAGAATTCCACAATCACTTGAAGAACAAGACTAATGAAGGAAAGGAGCGTGAGATATGTGAATAATAACATCAAGATAATTGCTTCAGCTATGTTATTTATTTTATTCGTTGTATTAATAGTTATTTTCTGTAGCTATTTAGGATCAAGAAATGTAAGCGATGAAAAAACAGTTGAAAAAGATTCACATATTTCAGGCGAACATCCTAAAGAAAATAAAAATGAAGAAATAATTGAAAGTGATTCAGGAGAATCAACTATAGTGTCTGGTGATACAGAAATTCTTGAATTACATGTTTCTTCCGGTGAAAACGAAACAGATAATATAAAAATAGAAGAACCAATTATTGGCAATTCTGAATCAAATCAAAGCATATTACCAAATACAATAGTTGAAATTAAAAAAGAAGAACCAAAAGAACCTGTTATTTCATCAAATGTTGACACTTCAAATGAAGAAAAAAGACAAGTACTTAACGAATTAGATACTGCACTACAAGGACTACTAGAAGCAGTTGGAAAAGTACCAACTGTTAATGAGGAAAAGCTAGATGCTTCTCTTAAAGAAGGCGAGGTGGTGGTATCGCCATGAAAACATTAAAAGAAACATTACTAGTCGTATTGCTAGTGTTTGTAATTAGTTTTTCTTTCACATTTGCCGCTGATGCTAATACAAATGATGGACAAAGCACAGAAATTCCATCAGTAACAATTGATCAGCTTATGATTTTATCAAAATCTAAACAGGCAAAAGTAGATATTATTAAAAAGAATAATACACAAATAGAAAACTACAAGACTTTACTAAGCAATCAAATCATTAAAGCAGCAGATGAGATTAATAATTTAAAACTAGAAGTTTCTGCGGACTCTGCTTCAATATCAGATGAAAAACTAGCTGAATTAAAAAGTTTACTTGAGTTTCTTCAAGATTCAACCAAGACTTTAAATGAAGATGCCACAAATGTATCAAATGAAATTGATGCAATATTGGATTTGATTATTGCAAAAGGTATGAGATTAGAACAATACGATCAGATTATAGAAAAACAAAATGAGTTAATAGTTAAAATGAAAAACATTTTAGCTACAGTAGAAAAAATTTAAAGCTACTTTATCTTTATTATAAGATTAAAGTAGCTTTTTTTTTTAAAACTTATCCAAATCTTTTGCAAACAAAATAAAATAGGAACAGTCATCTTTGTATTTTATAGATAGAGGTATGTTTTCGTCATTCATTTCAACAACATTTTTAGTCCTTAAAAAATTTGCAAGCATTGGAGTAAACTCCTTTGATCGAATAATACCACTTGCTAATGCTCTAAAATCATAAATTCCTTTGTAAATAATGATTTTGTCCTTGTTGTCGATAGATATAATAGTAAACCGTTGTCCTTTTAATGCCCTAGTTAGTTTTCTCTTAAAAGAAATTAGGAAGTCTTGAAACCCGTTTTTTGCAGTAACATTATTCAAAATAGCTGAACCAATGGGCATGTTGCACCTCCTTAAAAAATATAAGTAAGTATAAAAAACAATCTAACAATTTTATTATACATTAAATGAAAAAAATATCAAATAATTAACATAATTTACAAAAATGTGATATAATACGTAAGAACGGATTAAAAACTATATTAAGGAGAATAAAATGTTACTAACGGATAATTGGAAAGATTATGAAATATTAGATATGTGCAATGGCGAAAAACTTGAAAGATGGGGAAACATATATCTTATTCGACCTGATCCACAAATTATTTGGAAAAATAAATCACATCCAGAACTTTGGAAAAAAGCACATGGTCACTATCATAGAAGTTCAAGAGGTGGCGGTGAATGGGAATTTATAAAAAAGATTCCTGCAAGTTGGCAAATTAGTTATAAAGATTTAACTTTTAATTTAAAGCCAATGGGATTTAAACACACTGGATTGTTTCCAGAGCAAGCTACTAATTGGGACTTTATGATGGATAAAATTAAAAGTGCAAAAAGACCAATTAAAGTACTAAATTTATTTGCTTATACTGGTGGAGCAACATGTGCATGTTTAAAAGCGGGAGCTTCTGTTTGCCATGTTGATTCATCAAAGGGTATGACTGCATGGGCAAAAGAAAATGTTGAAAGCTGTGGATTGAAAGACGCACCAGTAAGATTCATTATTGATGATGTTATTAAATTTGTTCAAAGAGAAATAAGACGTGGAAATAAATATGATGCAATTGTAATGGATCCACCTTCTTATGGAAGAGGCGCAAATGGTGAAGTATGGAATATAGAAGATTCTTTATATACACTTGTTGAACTATGTACAAAAGTATTATCAGATGATCCTTTGTTTTTCTTGATAAATTCATACACAACCGGACTTTCTTCAACGATACTTGCAAATGTTCTTAAACTAACAATAAAGAAAAAAGGTAAAGTAACAAGTGGTGAAATAGGACTTCCTATGAAAGACTCACAATTAGTTTTACCATGTGGAATATACGGACGTTGGGAGAAATAAAATGTTAAATATTATATATGAGGATAATCATATACTTGTTGTTGAAAAACCATGTAATGTCGCCTCACAAGGTGATGAGACAGGCGATAAAGATATGCTAACTTTATACAAAGAATATATAAAGGAAAAATATAATAAACCAGGTAATGTATATTTAGGCTTAGTTCATAGATTAGATAGACCGGTTGGTGGAATAATGGTGTTTGCTAAAACATCAAAAGCTGCCAGCAGGCTTTCAGAATCTATTAGGACAAAAGACTTTAATAAAACATATTTAGCAATTGTATATGATCAAAATGATAATTTAAAGTCTCAAGATGAATATGAAGACTATATGATAAAGAATGAAACATTAAACAAAAGTATGGTTTGTAATAAGGAAAAGCATGGAGCAAAACTTGCAAAGCTTTCTTATGAAGTATTATCAGAGTATGACAATTTAAAACTAGTTAGGATAGACTTAGAAACAGGAAGACATCATCAAATAAGAGTCCAATTTTCTTCTCATGGTTATCCATTATACGGAGATCAAAAGTATGGAATTGGACCAAAAGGAGAACAAATAGCTCTTTGGGCATATAAAATATCATTTAAGCACCCAACAAAAGATGAGATGCTAACATTTGAATGTAAGCCAAAAGCTATTGGAATTTGGAAAAAATTTGAAAACGCCTTATAAATATTGCAAATATTAATTTAATATTAAGAATTAGCAACTTATGATTATTTCATAAGTTGCTTTTTTTATAATTATAGTAGGGTATTTGTATGTAAAAGGAGATAACGATTTTGGAAGAAAAAAATATTAAAAAATCTAGTTCAAAAAATAACCAGTATTTAAAATGGGGATTTATTTTATTATTAATAGGAATTTTTTGCATCGGAACTGCTTTTATTTGTATTAAATATTATAGACAATATGTGAAAATGCATCCTAAAAGAAGCCCATATACAATAACTGAAGCTGAAATGGAAATTCAAATGTTTAATCAAAGTGTCATAGGTTATTGTGGAACAGAAAAAAGCAGAACAGTTGCTGGTACTCTTATTAGAAAGATCATTGATAGTAATAATAGATCTGAACATAAAATTAAAGTATCAGCAATTGATGAATCTAAAGTATCTGATGATAATTATACGCAAGAACATTCAACGATTATTAGAGATGATGCAGTTGCAATTATGTCTGAAGAAGATGAAGTGGCTGTAAAGGTATTGCATGCAAAAAATGCAAGATTTAACATTTTATATCATACAGATGATACGGGGTATGTTGATTCAATAGAATTCTACTTAAGATGTGGTATCTTTGGAAAAAAGACGATTAAGGAAACAGTAATATTTAGTGGCGATACAAATAAGTAGTATATAATTAATAATTTTTTGTAGAATTGAGAGTGAAGAAATGGATTTACAAGAATACAATAATCAAAAGAATCAAATAAATAGTTTTGCTCGTGCTTTTGTTGAAAAAGAAGGACTAATGGATATGTCGACACCTCAAGTATCTTTTAGAAGAAGACAGTATGAGTATACAATGCCTGATGAAGATGCAATACGTTATATGAATATTGTTGTTCCTTATTATCAAATGGTAAATATTATTGATTCACTTGAAACAGAAAAGAGAATATTGGAATCGGCTAAGTTATCTGCGATGTTTCCAGATTCAGGAAAACCAAATTCTAAAGCATTATCTAATATACAAAAACAAGAAGAAAGAATTAATGAAAAACTTAAAGTTGCATTAGATAGATTTGAATTTATTTCTAAGCAAAGAATTGGTGGACTTGATGTTCCAAAACATGTTGCAAGATTTAAAGCATTAACTACTGCAAATATGATAGTTGGAAAAGTTAATAATAATTATATAGAACCAATTCCTGCACAACTTAAAGGAGTAAAAGAAAGTTTTTGTAGAATATATGAGACTTATCAAGAAAATCTAATGGCAATAGATCAAAAAGAACCAGGAATTAAAAAATATGCTAGGTATATGACACACTTACGTGAAAAAGATAGTGATGGTGTTACAAATAGAAAGAAAATTAGACAATTTGAAAGAGAGCATGAAGGAAATGCACTTATAGCAAATCCTTATTATAGAAAACACCAAACTCCTATGTTTGATATGTCTAGATTAAGAGCGTATAAAACAGCTATACATGATTTACCTTTTTCTGAATTTGAGATTGAAAGTTTTGCTCATCAGTATACTCAAAGACAAAGACATAGAAGTGAATATGATAGATAGTTTTGTAACAAAAATTTAATATTACATATAAGTCCTTAATATTTAATTATTAAGGATTTTTTTGTATAATACATCTAGGTATGTAATTAAATAAGGAGGAAGTAAAATGGCTTTTAAATTTGTTTTGAATGAAACATCTTATTTTGGAAAGAATGCACGTGAGGTTCTTCCTGAGGAAATTGTGAAAAGAGGCTTTAAAAAAGTATTTTTAGTTACAGATAAATCTTTGATTGAAGCTGGAGTTACAAAGAAGGTTACAGACATATTAGATAGAGCAGGTGTTGAATACACTATCTATGACAACGTTAAACAAAACCCAACTATAGGAAATGTTTTAGCTGGTGTTGAAAGATGTACACTAGATAAATCAGACGTTATAGTTGCTGTTGGTGGTGGATCAGTTATTGACACTGCAAAAGGAATTTCTATTCTTATGACTAACCCAGACAGAACTCTAGAAAGCTTAAGCGGTCTTTCAAACACAATTAATAAAGGTATGCCAATGATAGCACTTCCTACAACACATGGTACTGCTGCAGAGGTTACAATTAATTACGTAATAACAGATGAATCTAGAAAGATTAAAATGGTATGTGTTGATCCAAACGATATTCCTGAACTAGCAATTGTAGATTCAGAACTAATGTCTACAATGCCAAAAAGTTTGGCAGCAGCAACAGGTATGGATGCATTAACACATGCTATTGAAGGATATATAACAAAAGCACATAATACAATGTCAGACATGTTCCATATGGAAGCAATCAAACTTATATTTAAATATTTACCAGCTGCAGTTAATGATAAAGATGATGAAGCATTAGAAAACATGGCTTTAGCTCAATACATGGCAGGTATGGGTTTTTCAAATGTTGGATTAGGTATTGTTCATTCAATGGCTCATCAATTAGGAGCTGTATATGATACTCCTCATGGTTTAGCAAATGCTATATTATTACCAACAGTTATGAGATTTAATGGAACAGTATGTGCACAAAGATTTAGAGAAATTCTATGCGAAATTGGACGCCCTGATGCAAGAGATTTAAATGATCAAGACGTTATCAACACATTCTGCTGGATGATTACAGAATTATCGAAATCGGTTGGAATTACATCAACAGTAAAAGATACGGGAGCTACTGAAGAGGATTTAGAAATGCTTGCTGAAAAGGCAATGGAAGATCCTTGTAGACCAGGAAATCCACGTGAAACAACAAAAGAGGACTTTATTAACCTATATAAAGAAGCTATGTAAAAGTATTAACCGAGCTATATATGAAAATATATAGCTCTTTTTTATTGGCATACATAATATTGTTGACAACTATAAAAAATAGTGTTATATTAAATTTTACCTAAATTTTTATATATAGGAGGTATCCCATGGGCGAACTAGTTGTTAACAAGAACCATGCGCAGTACCTGGAGAACATGCTTGGATTCAAGCGGTCAGCCAATCCGAAGGGGTTCGATGAGTGTCTGAGAACTATGGAAATCTATGAAAAGCGTGGTAACCATTGGTGGGTTGATTATCAAAACGATGACGTTCAACTGGCCTTTTACCAGCTTAAAGAGCCCATTTTGCTCATTCCCTCTGATGTGCTCCGTTCTGGAATCAAAAAAGTTGTAAATCATAATGTTGAACTCAGTGAAATCTCTCAGAGCAATATGGCTTTAATTAAAGAGTTTTATGATAAGTTCCCTCATTTTATTGCAACGTACTATAAGGGTAGCTCCACATATCAGAGAATGCCATAAAAACAAGGCCACTTGTGTGTTTTACACGAGTGGCTTTTCCTTGACTTTTTACGTAAACTTATGTAAAATAAATTGAATTTTGTAATTATTATTAAGGTAGGTGAAAAAGATGTCAAAACCAATAGTAGCAATAATTGGAAGACCAAATGTTGGTAAATCAACATTTTTTAACTATATAATAGGTGAAAGAAAATCAATTGTAGAAGATACCCCAGGTGTAACTAGAGATAGAATCTATGGTGATACAGAATGGCGTGGAAGAAAGTTTACTTTGATAGATACAGGTGGTATTGAACCTAAGTCAGTTGATGAAATCCGTGTTCAAATGAGATATCAAGCAGAAATTGCCATTGAAACAGCGGATGTAATAATCTTCTTAACAGACGTTCAACAAGGAGTTACAGCCGATGACCAAGATGTAGCAACAATACTTAGAAAATCAAATAAGCCTGTAGTTTTGGCATGCAATAAATCAGATAAAATAGGAGAAGTACCTGCAGAGCTTTATGAATTTTATAATCTAGGCCTAGGAGACCCATTTCCTGTATCATCTTTAAACAAATTAGGTACAGGTGAGCTTTTGGATGAAATATATAAGTATTTTCCACCAGAAGATGAAGACGATAAAGATGATGATTATATCAGTGTTGCCGTAATAGGAAAACCAAATGCTGGTAAATCTTCATTAATTAATAAAATCTTAGGTGAAAATAGATTAATAGTATCTAATATTGCAGGAACAACAAGAGATGCTATTGATACAAAATTTGAAAATAAGTATGGTAAATATATCTTTATAGATACAGCTGGTATTCGCAGAAAGAGTAAAATTGAAGAAGATATAGAAAGATATAGTATAATTAGAGCAACGACATCAATTGAAAAAGCAGATGTTTGTGTTTTAGTAATTGATGCAACTGAAGGTGTAACTGAACAAGATGCTAAAATAGCTGGTATTGCACACGAAAGTGGAAAAGGTGTTATTATATTAGTAAATAAATGGGATGCGGTTGAAAAAGAAACAGGATCTTTAGAAAAATATAAAGATCAAGTTTATCAAGAATTATCTTATTTAGATTATGCACCAATATTATTTGTATCTGCATTAACAGGTCAAAGAGTCGATAAATTATTTTCACTAATTAATGATGTAAATACAGAAAACAGTAAAAGAGTTACAACAGGAATGCTTAATGATGTTATGAATGAAGCTATCACATTAGTTCAACCACCATCAGATAAAGGAAGAAGACTGAAACTTTATTACGCAACACAAGTATCTACAAGACCTCCAACATTTGTTGTATTTTGTAATAGTACAAAATTATTCCATTTTTCTTATCAAAGATATATAGAGAATCAATTGAGAAAAGCTTTTGGATTTAGTGGTACACCAGTAAGAATTATTCCAAGAGAAAAAGCAGCAAAAGATTTAGAAAAAGGAAAAAGAAAATAAAATATAAGGAAACATACGATGAAATTATTTGAAATTAGATTATATAATTTAAAAATAATAAAAGATGGTAATGTAGTCTTTGAAGGCATAAGCGAAGAATTACCAGAAGAATATAGAAACGAAGAAATAATATCTTGCAAATTAGAAAATGGAGAAGCTATAATAGAATTGTAATTTTAAAACTAAGGAGGAAGATATTATGCCTACACCACATAATGAGGCTAAAAAAGGCGAAATTGCTCCAATAGTTATTATGCCAGGTGATCCTTTAAGAGCAAAAGCAATTGCAGGAAAGTATCTAAAAGATGCCAAATGCGTGAATAAAGTTAGAGGTATGTACGCATATACAGGTACTTATAATGGTAAAAAAGTAACTGTTATGGGACATGGTATGGGTATGCCAAGTGCTGGAATTTATATTTATGAATTATATAAATTTTATGGTGTCAAAAAGATTATTAGAATAGGCTCTTGCGGAGGATTAAGAAAAGACATTGATTTACTAGATACTATTTTAGTTGATAAAAGTTACACAGAGAGTAATTATTCATACACTTTAAACAATGAAAAAGTAAATTGGGCTGAATCGACAAAATCTGTTTCATTAAAGATTGCAAATATTGCAAAGAAGAGTAAAATGAAACTAGTGAGAGGTAATGCAATTACATCAGATTGTTTTAGCGAGTACATGACAGATAGTAAAAAGTATTTCGCAAGATTACCTAAAAAAGGCGATTTTGTCGCTTGTGAGATGGAATCATTTGCACTTTTCTATATTGCAAAATTACTTAAAAAAGAAGCGGGATGTTTATTAACTGTGGTTGATACACCATATAGAAAAAACATAGTAAGTGCAAAAGCACGTCAAACATCAATGAACAATATGATTGAATTAGCATTGAACTCAATATAATAAAATAATAGAGAACATTTCAAATTTGATGAATCGCAAGGAAAAATGATTATGAGGAGCGGAATCGTATGGAATGATACGTTGAGCACCGAAGCGAATAATCTGACGTAGGCAGGCGCAATTTTCATACTTGCGACCAAAGAAAGAGGAGGATAATATGAAGGGATATATTATAAATCCAAATAAGGAAGTAGTAGCAAAAATAACAGAAGGACTATATAGAAAAGATGGACATTGTCCATGTAGAGTTATAGCAGATGATACAACTCTATGTCCATGTGATGACTTTATACAAAATCAAAACTGTGTATGTAAGTTATACGTTAAGAAAGATGAAGAATAATAGTAATTAGCGACCTTTGGTCGCTATTATTTTTTGTATATACAAATTAAGGAGATCAATATGGATAAATTAGATAAGAAATGGTATCACTATGTTTGCTTCTTCTATGTGTTTTGCGTAATAGGTTGGATATATGAAGTAATATGGGAAGCAGCAATAGGCAATGGCTTTGTAAATAGAGGATTTTTATATGGTCCTCATTTACCAATATATGGTTTTGGTGTTTTAATATTATACTTTTTACTTAGGAAACTAATTAAAAAAGATATTAGAATTGGAAAAGTCAAGGTAACTCCAATCATCGTATTTTTGGCTATTATGGTTATTGCTTCGGTTGTTGAATATATAGGAAGTCTGTTTTTAGAAAAATGTTTTGGACTAGAGCTATGGAACTATAGTTATGATGTTATCACGATAAATGATAAAGTGATTCCATTAAATCTAAATGGCCGTATTTCGATTAGAAACAGTACTATACTATCGTTAGGCGCAATGTTAATGTTGTATTTTGTTTGGCCACTTCTTGAAAAAATATTTTCAAAAGTTAAACCAAACGTTGCAAAAATAATTGCAATAATTATTTTAATTGTTATGAGTGTCGATTTAATTTTTACACTTTTAAAATAATTTTGTGAAATAAAAATAGGGTTAGTTTCATTTTCTGTTTTTATGTTAAATTTTCAAAAATGTTGATAATTCAACATTGTTAACAATTTATGTTGTTTCACATTTTTGTAACAAAAATGTAATAAAACCCGCAAAGAATTGATGTATAAATATTTGGTCTGTAATATTAAAAAACTGTTGCAATTGCAACAGTTTTTGCTTTTTCTACACTTTATAATAAAATCATAAATTGAATATACATCGAAGTAGAAAAAAGGAGTTTGAAATGAACATCGCAGGTCTTCAAAAGCTTACTACATCTGACTTTCCTGGTTTTCTTGCTTGCATCGTTTTTTTACAAGGATGCAACTTGAAATGTCCATATTGTCAGAATTCTAGCCTAATTCCAATGCTTCAAGACGATGCAAATAATTCTTTATCTGAAAATGAATTTTTTGAGTTTTTAGAGAAGAGAAAAAACATTTTGGAAGGCGTAGTTGTTTCAGGTGGTGAGCCACTTGTTCATCAAAATGTTAGTAACTTTATTTCAAAAATCAAATCGATGGGTTATAAAGTT
>Ga0247611_10007045_pt1 | contig 14258 bp, 14 predicted proteins | sample 177DNAGHGhighgp2_FD_192422 | JGI IMG/M metagenome (GOLD analysis project Ga0247611, IMG submission 192422) | Sheep rumen microbial communities from Palmerston North, Manawatu-Wanganui, New Zealand - 1770 DNA GHGhigh gp2 | ecosystem: Host-associated > Mammals > Digestive system > Stomach > Rumen...
AGAGATTATAGGCGGCGATGAAGAACGGTATCTGCAGGAGCAAAGATACGGAACTCTTCAAAGCATAGACGGGTTTATAGTGATTGACGCGGTAGTATTCCTGCATCATGAGGAAACGCTCATCACCTTTGAAAACGCTCTTTATCTGCTTGATCCTGGGAGCCATCTTTGCCTGGATGTCGCGCTCTTCGGCCTGCAGCTCATCCGCTCTCTTATACAGAGGGAGAACGAGGAAGTTTACTGCGAGGCTTAAGAAAATGATGGAAAGTCCCGCATTGCTGATAAGTCTATTCGCAATGGTAAAGATGACTTCGAACAGGAGTTCGAGCGGTGATATCAGGAAGGTATAGAGCATCGACAGAATCATTGTCCGTTATACTCCCTTTGATGCTGTTGCAACCTTTTTATGCTTGTTTTTATTTTTGGATGATCTTTCAGCTTCTGCTTTTTTGGCTTCTTCTGCCTTTGCGGCCAGCACCTCATCGTATTTTTGCATAACAAAGTCTACAGATCTCTTTGTGCTCTCGCCCATGTGTACCCAAGTCTCGGCACGTGCTTTGTCACGGCCCTTCTTGAAAGAAGGATCCTCTATGCATTTGTTGATAAGAGTCTTGATGTCGCCGACATTATCCTCGTTGAGTTCGAGACCAAGGTCAGGAAGGATCTTGAAAGTCCATGGCGTTTCATCGATCCAGGATGCGTCATAGGGCCTTATGTCAAACTTGGTATCCGTGTAGATGATAGGCTTGTCGAATACGAGAGAGAAATCGAAGATGACGCCCGAGAAGTCCGATATCAGGATATCCGCCTGTCTTAAGACTTCGAAGTTGTCATTGTCTTTGTTCCAGATGACCTTTGACTCATCGGTGTACTTGGACATGAGAGCATCGAGCATTTCTTTCTCGGATGTATAGGACTGCGGGTGAGGTCTGACGATGACTTTGTATCCCGTGGATATGAGAGCGTCGATGAGTTTTTCGCCGAATTTGGAGAGTATGCCGCTCTCTCCCCAGGAAGGAGCCAGCAGGACGGTTCTCTCGTGCGGAGGGACTTCGCCTGAAGCATCGAGTCTCTTCTTCATCTCATCCATATAAGGGATTCCGCAGAGGCAGACTTCACGCGGAGATATTTCGCGCAGTTCCTCCATCTGTCTGACTTCTCTTTCCTGATAATCGCCTGAAAGGATGAAAGCATCGTAGTGATCAGTACCGAACATACGGTACATCAGTATTCCGTTTGCGGCATGAAGGATATGTATGTAGCAGTCGACATCCTTTGAACGTTTCCACTGGAAAACATCAAGGCTCGGTGTGGTCGAGAGGACTACAGATGCGTTGAGGAGATTGAGCTTGGAGAAAGCTTTGTTTCCTTCGCCTAAGAATTCGCAGGTGATGTATTCGTATTTTTTGTCGAAAGCGGGATCGTCTTCAGAGCATGTCAGGTAGACGGCTTTCTGTTTGCGCGCTTCCAGTTCGTCAAGTATGGGACCGAAAGTATTCCAATATCTCTTGTGATCCGTGAATATCGCGATCGGGATCTTTTTCTCATTGCCCTTTGTGGCTTTCCCTCCGCTTGCGATGAACTTCATCTTTACCAGGAGTGCGCGGGCAGAGAAGACCAGTACGCCGAAGATTCCGAATAATATGGTAAAGAGCATTCCGCCCGTACCGGGATCAATATACAAAACTTTAAGAAAATCCACCTGAATAGCTCTCCCTGATATCTGTCGAAATACTGCGGATGAATCGAGTCCGTAACTTATTAAGTCTATTACTTTTAATTAAAGACTTCAACTTGATACCTGAAGCACTGCCGGGATTGCCGTTACGGACAGGCTTAAGAAACACCAAGGGCTGTCTCCCGGCGGATATCCGTATGAGACAGCCCTTGAAGTTTTTGTGTGTATTCAGATCAGAAGTAATTTGTTACGCCGATCATCTTCTCAAGTTCGTTCGGATCGTAAGCTGCATCGATGGCGGTCCTTCTGGTGATGAGACCCATGGTAACAAGTCTCTGGAGATCGGTATTTAAGGTGTGCATACCGACCTGTGCGGCAGACTGGATGGCGCCCAGGATCATCTGGATCTTATCTTCGAGAATAAGGCTCTTGATGGCGCTTGTGCCCACCATGATCTCTGTCGTGAGGACACGTCCGTTGCCGTCTGACAAAGGAAGGAGCTGCTGTGATACAACGCCTCTGATGCTTGCTGCAAACTGTGAGCGGATCGTAGCCTGCATGTCCATCGGTGAACCGTCGATGATCCTGTTGATAGTCTGGGCGGCGCTCTGCGTGTGGAGTGTAGAGAGGACCAGATGTCCTGTCTCGGCAGCGGTGATAGCGGCGGAGATCGTCTCGAAATCTCTCATCTCGCCGACCAGGATGATGTCGGGGTCTTCACGGAGCGCGGAATGAAGTGCATATGCGAAATCGCTTACATCGCGTCCGACTTCGCGCTGGTGGATCATGGCGCGGTTGTGAGGGTAGATGTACTCGATAGGATCCTCTATAGTGATGACGTGCTTAGCCTCGTTCTTATTGATGTAGTCAACGATGGCGGAAAGAGTTGTTGTCTTGCCGGACCCCGTAGGACCTGTGACGAGGATGATGCCGTTGTTTGCAGTCGCAAGTGTCTTGAAGACTTCAGGGAGGCCCAATGCTTCGAACTCGGGGATCTCGGCCATCAGCAGACGGATGCTGCATGCGAGGTTGTTACGCTGATGGTAAACGTTTGCCCTGATCCTTATGCCGTTGTCGATCATGCGTCCGACGTCTACGTCCTCACCTGCTTCGACGCGCTTTATCTCGTCAGGTGTAAGGATTGTATAGATCATGTCCTGTGCTTCTTCAGCAGTGGGACGCTCGTCAAGGATGTGGAGCATTCCGAACCTTCTTACGGCAAGGTTCGTACCCTGTGTAATATGGACATCGGAACAATCGCGTTCGATGGCATAATCCATCAGTTGTTCAAAAGTCATATATAGATCACCTCCAAAGTAAAGTTAGTCTGATTATGAATTAAAACCCACCTGTTTAATATAGAATCCTGAACATTATTCCAAAGAATATGATATGGGGTGACTGTGCCGTAAAGACTGTATGATGATTGAAATGTCACGTTTTTTTGAATATAATTTTCTTATTGGAAAAGCTCGGAATAGCTGGAAGAATAAGGGGGAGATTATTATGCGTAAAGCTGCAGTAAACGTGGCAGTCATCATCATGTGTTTATTTATATTCGCGGGATGCGTCCGTCCGAACAGTCTGGAGGAGGCGATATCTCCGGCTAAACTCCAAAGGATAAGCGATTCTTTGGCGTCCGGTAGTATTTATAAGGATGTTAAGGTTGAGATCAAAGGGAACCACGTTACTTTCAAGTACTACTTCAGCACATATCTGGATAACAGTCAGGCTTCCAGACTGAAACAGGCTCTTCAGAGCAGCAGCCTTCAGGACCAGATCGACGGAATGAAGGATGAATTCGAGAAGGATTACGGCATCAGGCCAACCAGGATCACTTTCATCTATTACAACAGTGACGAACAGATGATCGTAAAGATCGAGAAATAGTATCCGGGATCAGGAACGGATAGTTTTCCATGCTTCCACAAGCCTGTCTGTGCCCCATGCTGCATTGGCGGGACTGGTTGACGGGAGGCATATCCCTTCGCGCCCTGTCACGGGTAACAGGTATCTCTGATAGTACTGATATGCCTTCTTTCCGTTAAGGTATATTGATTTAATTTCAGCGGTTTTGAGTATGAGGGAAATATCATTGACGGTCACGTTGCGTATGCTCGAATCGGAGGAACCGTCTATCTCACAGGATGCGATGACATCCCATAATGCGACATGATTACGGAGCAGGAATGCTTTCTTTTCCGGGACTGTAAGAGGAGCATCTTCGCCGAAGACCATAGATGTGACCTTCCAGAAACGGTTCTGAGGATGACCGTAGAAAAAGCCCTCTTCTCTGGACTTTACCGAAGGAAAACTTCCGAGAATAAGCACTCTTGATCTATTGTCGAAGACCGGATCGATCGGATGTACGATCATGTTTGCTCCTGTGTTTCAAGGTCCCGGCGGGACTGTTTTTGATGACGGCAGTTTTGTGCGGATACGATGCCGTTTATGTAGTTATACTACAAACTGCAGTCATACAGAATTACGGAAATTACAGAAGGCAGTTGCATCAGGAAAATGTTATCCTTAATAAGACGGCAACGGTTTTTCCGTATGACGCCGACGGTAATAATGCTCCTGGAGGGAATGACTATGACATATGAGATCGATAACGGTTACGATCATGAATCAAAGATCAAGGAAAAGGACCTGAGCTGTCCCCCTCTTTCGGGCTTTAATCATCCTGCAGTATTTTTGAGATGGGCTTATAACCGCGGTTTTCTTTCTGATGAGCTCCTGACGGGCGAACCCCGTCTGGAACCGGCATTGAAGGGTGAAGGTGATGTCCGTGAAGTAATGGCGGGGAGCAGCTTCATGAAGGGCGCGATCAAAACGTCATACTTTAAGGATGACTGCAAGACATTCGTCTGTTTCTTCTACCAGTTCCGCGGCAGTGACAAGTATCCGGCCTGTGTCGACAGAAATGCGGAAGTTTATTTCGGCACCGCGAAATACAACAGCGAGGAATTTAAAGATGAGGCATATCTTTTCGTGCCTTACGATGATGAATATTATAAGAGCCTTTCCAAATACATCGATGAAGCCTGGGATAAATGTCCCGACTTAATGAAGGGTCCGACCATCGGAAAGGAAAGACTTGATTTCATACTTGATATGGTAAGACAGCTGACTGAGACCGACTGCGTGTCTTTTTCCGTAATGAAGGGTGAGACAAGTCTCACGTCGAGCAAAATCGGAGGGTATCCTTACTGGCCAAAGGACAAGGAATATCCTTTGGATTCAAATGGAGGGAAACTTGTCCTTCTCGCACAGATAAACCTGAGTGACATAAATTTCGATAAACTCCCGGACACGGGACTCCTTCAGTTCTTTATAGCAGCTGATGGCAGCCTCGGTCTGGATGACGAAAACGGATATAAGGTCGTATATCACAAGACTATAGATGAAAGTATCACGAAGGCTGACGTGAAGGACCTCGGTATTCCTTCAAATGAAGATTTTAAGGGCGACGGCTCGACCTTCCTGCCGGCATATGAGGCTTATCCGCTCTCATTTACCGTTCAAAAAGACTGTTTGCATGCCGGGCAGGACGGATTTGAGAAGATTGTTGATGAGATACTGAAGTTCAAATACGGATGCAGTGTCAGAAGAAGATACTATTGGGAGATATTGAGCGATGCTGACTGCAAATATCTTGAAAGTAAATGTCCGCAAAACAGTCACAAGATGTTCGGATATCCGCTTTTTGCGCAGGAAGATCCCAGAAGAGACCGGAACACTGCCGAAATATACAACACTTTACTGTTCCAGCTGGATACCGACTATGGCGAGGAAACAGGTGTCAGGATCACGATAGGCGACTGCGGCGTCATAAACTTCTTTATCGACAAAGATGATCTGGAAGTTCTGAATTTCGATGATGTCCTCTATAACTGGGACTGCTGCTGAGTCCCCGAGATGTATCTTTATCATTTCTACGACATCAGGACTGGGCCGTTCAAGAGCCTTACTGGAATCTCTTCCGAAGAAGCTAAGGAAGTTCTCGAGAGGATAAAGGCGGAGCGCCCTGATTCCATGTGCGCGCAGCGTAATGACACCTATGTCGAAAAGCGCCGCAACTGCGAGGCAATACTGCGCAGGGAATTCGAAAAGAAGGGCGGAATGATGGAGATCAGCTCTCCGCACTATATGGTCGTGGAGTTCAGTCCGTGGCTCTATTCCTGGTATGAGCAGCCGGCATTCATAAAGATCCCCATAGAGGAATTCGACCTTAAGACAGTGTCGTTTACGTACGGTGATTCGATGCCGACTTTCAGCGATAAGGTCAACGACGGAAGAGAGTACAGGAAGAAACTCTACACCTATGATGAGATACTGAAAGTGATAGATAAATACGGACTGCCGCAGGAGTGGAATGACGACGGGTCAAAAGGACCCGAAAGGTATATCGAAGCCCATGTCTGGAGCGACAGGGTTATAGAAAAATACTGGTAATTACGGTATTTCTTTTCATTCGTGAATTAATTGTTTATTTTTGAATAACCTTGGGTGAATTTTAGCTCTGCCGCGGTTGTTTTAGCGCTAATGTATTTTATACTGACTTTATAGTGGTTATTGGCTATGTTTGTGAATTAAGATCAATAGTTCGAATGTAATACCTTATGCGGATCTTTCCGTAAGTTTTAAAGATCGGAGGTAACCCAGATGGATACAAGAGAATTGTGTATTGATGAACTCGGTACAGTCAACGGCGGATATTTTATTACTTCATCGATCAAGACACCGCCCAAGATCTATTCAAACCAGGGCAGCGGTATGCTGAATGCGGCAATGCCGGATGTGGATCCGTATATGAGGTCTGCCCCTGTTAAAGCAGGAAGGCCCGTCTGCGGATCGGATACTGGTGTGGATCCTTATATGCGTTCCGTTTTCTGAGTCTCGCAGTTCACCGTGACGGAAAAACTAAAGATTTGCCTGTCAGTAAGGGGTTGCGGATGAGTACCGCAGCCCCTGATCTTTTCTTATCCGGGACGGGACGGAAATGTTAATATGTTAGGTGACAGACAGGAGGTTAATATGGAATTTTCAACAGATATTTTCTCGCAGTTCGACAAGAAGTGGGCACTCCTTACGGCAGGAAAGCCCGGTGATTTTAACACCATGACCATCAGCTGGGGCGGCATGGGCACTTTGTGGGGCAGACCGGTTGTGACGTCGTATGTCCGCACGAGCCGTTACACGCATGAGTTCGCTGACAGGGAAGAGTATTTCACGGTAAGCTTTTTCCCTGAGGAATACAAGAAAACGCTTGCGGTCTTAGGTTCGAAATCAGGCCGCGACATCGACAAGATCAACGCTTCCGGCCTGACACCTGTAGCTGCAGGTGAATCAGTCACTTTCGAAGAGGCGGAAGTCACACTGCTCTGCAAAAAACTGTTTAAGCAGAGGCTTGATCCTGCGAACATCGTAGATCAGGGAGTTAAGGATTCCCACTTCTATGATAATGACGCCGAGCACGACATGTACATCGGTGAAGTGGTGGAGATCCTTTAAACTCGGGAACGGCAAGACTCTCTTCCGGTATAGCAGGTATATTGTGCATGAGATCGTCACACTGAAGCGGTTTTTGTGACGGTGTCGTGCAGTGCTCATTTCCGTACGGTTTTATAGCCAGATTCAGTACTAAAAAGTGCACTTTTAAGTAAAGTGCATTTTTCAGTACGGATTCTGAGGAAAATCCGTACGCTTCGACGCACTTCGCGGAAGCACTCTGTCACGCTGAGAGGCATCTCCGTGACGTTTTCGCGCAATCCGGTTTTGAATGTTCATGAAACATGACATGCGAGCATCAATTCGGCATAGGTTTGGTGACTTTTTAAGGATTCCTGTTTTCAATCAGCAAAAATCTTTTATAGTAAGGTCAGGGAAATAGGAATTTCATTCGATTTAGGAGGAATTTGTCATGATGAAGGAAAAAGCGTTTTCTTCTTTGCTCGCAGTCTGCCTGTTTGCAACCGTGCTCGTGTCATGCACGAAAACGGGTAAGGAGCAGGTGGTCAGGGAAGATGATCCATGGTTTGAATCAACAAGATTTGAACTCGATACCGACCAGAAAGCGACGGAGATGATGGAAAGCAGCATTGTGAGTTACTGTAATGGCAAAGTTTATCATTTGTACAGCCTCACCAATCTTGCTGATTATGATGATTACAGAAGGACTATGCTCACGACATACGATGAACATGGCAACGAGTTAAGTTCGATCAGACTTGAAGATCCCGTCAACTATGTCTTGAGCAGCATCATTGCGGTAAGGCCTGACGCAAACGGTAAAACACTTGAAGCTGCCGCAGAAGTATTTGCACCGGGTTATTTTGCGAATGCGATCTGTAAGATCGACATTGAGAGCGGAAAAGTAACTTCCACAAAACTGATGGAAAAAGAGCCGGGCAAGCCGTTGGAACTGTCTGCAGGAGGCAAGGATGTTTATGGCGTATCAGATGTTTATTCTGCAGGAGAATATTATTTTCCTGTTATCTACGAGGGTTCCTTAGGTGGTGAGGTGAAGGCTCACATATACTCGTTTAGGGGTGCCGAATACATAACCGAGCTGGATCTTACAGGTGTTCCAGCAGTGCATATGCTCGAGGAGTTCTCGTACGATTCAAGGAGCAAAACCGTATTGACCATAGGCTATACCATGACTGACGGAGCGGTGGTATTGGAGTTTGATCCCGAGACAGGCAAGCGCACAGGCTATGAGAAATACAATGTTCAGGGCGATGGAGAGGTAAACCTTGCCGAATACAGAGCGGTTACCACAGGCGAGCTTTATAAGATCGACATGCTGGGAAACATAACCACATTTGACATGCAGACTCAGGAGGAAGTAACGGTTATTGACAACAACTGGTATACACCGTATTTTTCAGACCTTACGGAAGAATCCAATCTTGTCTATTGTGACAGCAGCAAAGCGGTGATCCAGTCGAGCGTTGAAGAACCGTATTCAATGTTCTTTGCGGGAACAAGAGAGACTGTCACCATACTTACAAAAGCTGACTCAAATCCTCATGCCGGCAAGAAAGTGATAGAACTTGCCACACCGGTCGACAAGGGCATGTCTGAATATCTGTCAAATGCGGTCTATGAATTCAACAGGACCGATAACGAATATCTCATCAGAGTATGGAGCAAATATAAGACCGGTATCGTCGCAGGCAGGGATCTGTCGATCCTGAATGCAGATGACGAGAAGATGTATACGATGATCCAGGAACTGAAAGGTGATGAAGCTCCTGATATCGCGATCGGGATCCAGAAACAGTATGCGATGAGGGATGATATTTTCGAGAACCTGGACGGATATCTGGAACAGGACGTATTGGACAGGCAGTTTTCCAATATTATCGAGGCATCGAGATTCGGAGGAAAGCAGTATTTTCTGCCGGTAACCATTGAGATCGAGGGGCTGGTAACAGATAAGAGCCTGATAGGTGACGGCGTTTACGGAATAACATTCGAAGACTATGACAGGATGGTGAATGAACAGTTAGACGGCTTCTCGCCTTACGATTATCCGTTCTCTGAATGCTTCTATAAGAAGGACTTCATCCTCTCATGCATCGATGTTAAAGCGGCCGTGGAAGGTGACAGGGTTGATTTCGGCACGGAACAGTTCAGAGCTGCAGTTGAATATTCAAATGAGCATTTTGTGCAAGACGGATTCACAAAACCCGCTGACTTTGAATGGGATGAAGAGACAGCACGTGTACGCGGATCCTGCAGATATGACAAGATAGGAAGCTATATTGATTTTATCCATGCGTGCAAGGATGAAGATGGGAACTATACCATAATCGGAACTCCTTCCGTTGATGCATCAGGCCCGAGATTCAGAGCATTGGAAACAATATCCGTTACTTCCGCATCTGGCGTGAAGGACGGTGCAAAGAAATTCCTGAATTTCCTGTTCGCGGGAGCAGGCTACTCCGGGTCTTCAAAGGAATTCCAGTGTATTGTCACTAATAAAGAAACAATGGCAAGGAACATGTCGATGATCACGGAGAAAAACAATGACGCGTATGCAGGGCTTCTGGAAATGGCAGATTACATGACAGGTATCGCAGATGACGCGGCGCTCTACGGTTATAAATATGCCGGCGATAGCTTGGGGGACAGCTTCTTCGATTGTCTGTCGGCGCTCTCCAGATATTATTATGACGATCCTGTAATTACTGCTTTCCTCACGGAAGAGATCGGTCCTTACTATGCTGGAGACCGTTCGCTTGATGACGTGATAAAGATCCTAAATGACCGTTCCGAAAAATACATCAAGGAGATGTAATAATGAAAAAGATCGTATCAGCTGCTATGGCGTCTGTATTTTTGTTTGGCTCTTTTATATCTTTTGCCGGATGCAAAGGCAAGGTGAAAAGGGAACACGAAGTCATCAGCGCGACTGACAAATGGTACTCATGCACCGAGTTCGATGCTGCGAGCAAATGCAATGCACTTAATTACAATAATTATCATTTCTGGGCTCCTGTAGTGATCGGCGACAAGGTCGTAGTGACCTATAACGCTTATGATGACCTGTACTCGGGCGACCCGCATGACCCGATATGCATCTTTGACTCCGAAGGCAATCTTCTGAAGGAGTTCGAGATCACCGAAGAACTTCCCATGAGCACAAAACTCGGAGTCGTGGAAGAAAACGGCGGCATGACCGTGTACTTTCAGTCGATGGGCAAGCTCTATAAGGCTGACATTAACAATACTACTTATGAGATTGAGAATACACGCGAGATAGATCTTAACGGCGATACCGTACAGTTCTCCAATTGCATGGCATCTGAAGGATATGTTTTTGCGGCCGGAACAAAGAGCGGAGAGAGTTTTCTCTATGTGATCAAAGACGAAGAAGTTATCTTCAGCAAAAAGATGTTCGTTGAGTATCCGGTGATTCATGGTGTCACATATAAGGACGGCGGATTTCAACTGTTGAATTACTACTCGTTATATTTTTTTGATCCGGAGAAACTGGAATTAAAAGCTGACGGTATGGCTTTTGCCCATTCGGGAGTGCAGGAGGAGATCATCGGGTCAGACGGCAGGAGCTATGTCAAAAAAGCCGACGGCATATATGTCGATGATGAGCCATATGTTTTGTATTCAGATACCGACTGTAACGTATACAGGTTTATGCTCGCAGATCTTCTCGAAGTAACAGAGGATTCCATAGTCCTCAATCTGAACATTACAGATTACGGTACCGATACGCCACAGATAATGTATCTCAAAAAGGAAGCTTCAAATCCGCATGCGGGCAAGACTGTCATCAGGGCCAAATCCTACGGCAATTCGATTGATTCAATGACAGGCGAGGCTATCCGTCAGTTTAATAACAGCAGCAAGGATTATTTCGTAAGATATGCAAGCGTCTCCCAGTACTTTATCTCAGACGAGGAATTTTCCGAATTGTACGAAAAGGATTTCAGGGAAGAGATAATATCGCCTGAAGCAGCCGATATCTATTTCGGTGTCGATTCTTTATGGTGGTTCCAAAACGAAGACTGTTTCGTGGATCTTAAGAACGAACTGCAGTTGGACAGCGATACTTATTACACGAAGATAACCGACAGTGCTTCACGTGACGGCAAGCTCTTTTACATGCCCCTGGCATATTGGGCGGAGGGGCTCTGGACAGATGCATCCAATGTTAAGGACGGAGCAAAAGGGTTTACGTACGATGAGTATGAGCAGTTCGTATCAACTGCCGGTAACGGTAAGGATGCAATGTCGCAGTACTTCTCCAGAGAGGATTACTTCATCATGTGCTTTTCCATGATGAACGACACATGGTTCGAAAACGGCAAAGTCAACATAGCGAACAGCGAGTTTGAGTCCATGTGCGGATACTTCAAAGATAATGTTCCGGAAAATCCCGTGATCACCGAAGAGCAGATCATGTCGGGAGATTTTGTTACCGTTTCCGGATACGAGTTCAGCGATACGGATCCGTTCCTTTGCTGTCATCTCCTCGGGAAATACGATGATCCGGTGTTGCTCGGTCTTCCGACGTCAGACGGAAGGGAACCCGCGGCAGTCATTTCGAATTCCGTTGCAGTCAGCGCCGTTTCGGATCTTAAGGAAGGCTGTATTGATTTTATTAAGGTGCTGCTCTCCAAAGACATTCAGGAGAAGTGCAAAGACAATCCTATAAACAGGACTGCGCTTCCCGCCATAATCGACCGGGCCGGTGAGTATTTCCGTTACGAATACAAGATGGCCGGATTCACTTCGGAGTCAGAAGCTGCAAAATACGATTACTATTTCCTCACGGATGAGATGAAAGCATCTTATATAGCAAACATGGAAAAAGTCGAAGTCGTTTCCGCTTCCGATCCTTCCATAAGAGCTATCGTTTACGAGGAACTGTCTGAAGCATATTCAGGCCAGAAGGATATCAAGGAAATTGAGGCATCGCTCGAAAACCGTCTTAAGACTTTGTACAGCGAGAAGTATTCCAAGTGATGTTAGAATAACACCCGGGTATATCCGTCAATAATCTTCCGATACAAATATCAGATAGAAATAGTCGTTGTCAGATTTGATCTTCTTGTAGCAGACAAGCCAGTCATGGGAATCATCGACTTTGATCCTGACGCCCTTATTATATGTATTCATCAGGTTGAAGAACTCGCTTCCCTGTGAGCCTTCGCTGTAGCGTTCCACAAACGCATCGTAGATCTCCATCGCCTTATCAGGATTGTGGATCCTCATTTTCATCGAGAATTCGATCGCGCCTGTGGATTCGGTTCCGTCTATGTTAAAACTTTCGATGTGATCGATCTTCTCATCAGGGAGGATCAGGTCATAGAACATGAACAGGCCGCTGCCGCTTGAATCTGCATTGTTATATGCAGGGCGCTTGAGTTCCTTATCGAAAGTCTTAATATCCGCGATGTCATATGTGTGCGCGATGTCGTGATAATACTCGTATTCGTCAATGATCTCATCGACCGTCATATCCTGGATAATGTAGTAGCTGTCCATCCCTTTATAGCCGCCACCCTCATAATAGTCTCTGCCCTGAGTCTCTCTGGGAGGTACCGGCGTAGGATCAGGATCATCCCTGTAGTAACTGTGCTCTGTCTCATCGTCATCATCCCAAACATCGGGTTTCGGCGAAGTATTGTAATTCAATGCAAATGCCACAACTGCAACTATTCCGGCTGTTACCGTTAACGCAACTGCTCCTGCCGCAACACAGATCAATGCTTTCTTAGCCATATTATCTGTACCTTTCTTTTCCCAAAAAAGGATCTTCTACCTGGTATACAACCAACAAGACTGAATTGTTGCATATTGCAGGTCAGATCAGATAAAGAGATTATACCATTCAGGCAACGTGCTCACGGTGAAGCGGGTTATATCATAAGAGAACTCTTGCGGCAGAGGTACCGGAAGATTGGATAAGCATTCTTTTACGATACATGTGCGTTGATTTTTGCGGGTTTTGTCACGTGGAAAGAGTGTACTTATCTTTGGTGAATACAACAGGTGTCTGCCCTTGATAGTCTTCGAAATAAACGACATTTTGTCATCCGACGGCTTTATACTTTTCGATATAAGAATACTGATCATTTTAGAACTCTTTATCCAACAGTTCCAAACCATAAGTTCTTACATCACCATTCACAGCATCAAATATCCACTCACCGACGCTTCTGTCATTGCCAAGCCTGTCGAATACATTAGATGAAATGATCGAAGGTCATCACGGTGCAATACTGTCTGCCTACGAACTGATTACAACTGACAGTGACACCGCTCAGGCCTTGAATACATATGAAAGTTTCTATCTGGCATATGGCCTTTTTGGGATATTTATAAAATGGGTCAGAGGCGGTTATACAGAATCGGTGCAAGAGATGACAGAGATAGTGGTAGAGAAGATATTCACACCCCCGCAACGCTAAAGCGAATGTAGTGCAGCTTGAGTTCAAGAATCTTCTCGGATCATTTCCATATAATCCATCAATTCATTTTTCTGATAACGTATCTCAATCGTGTTTTTTCCTAACCACGATTCCTCCCATATATGAGCTCTTCATGAATCCGGGGAAATACAGAAAATACACTTCAGTTCCTTTTCTGTAAAATGGATCAAAAACGGTTCTGCTACATTATTTATCGTCAATTAAGTAGTAAAAATCCCTACAGAAGAATCTAATAATCCACAAACTCTTCCTGCGCGTAATATATCCTACGTGCCAGTAAAAATCCTGCTGATTGATCTTTGAAACAAAGGTCAAAGAATTTATGCAGCGAACAGTCCAAAAGGCACTCATTCCTATAATAGATGCTGCCAGAAGCATTATCACAGTCGTAAAAACATCAGAAAACACATACAACTTCTCGATGAAACCGGCAAACCAAAGCACTGCAACCACTACCGAAAAAATAATACCAATGGCTATTTTCAATTTCGCAGTTGACAAACATTCGTTCTGGTTCTATTATATTGATAGAACGTTTGTTTGTTTTTGAAGGGAGCCCGTACGATGTCAGAGTTGAAGGAAGTCTTTGCTGCATATAAGAAATTGTCCTT
>Ga0247611_10007048_pt1 | contig 14249 bp, 13 predicted proteins | sample 177DNAGHGhighgp2_FD_192422 | JGI IMG/M metagenome (GOLD analysis project Ga0247611, IMG submission 192422) | Sheep rumen microbial communities from Palmerston North, Manawatu-Wanganui, New Zealand - 1770 DNA GHGhigh gp2 | ecosystem: Host-associated > Mammals > Digestive system > Stomach > Rumen...
TCCTCGGTAAACATTAGCGATATCTTTTAGTTCAACTTTATGGGTGGTACTACAAAGTTACTAAAAATATCGCTAATTACCTAATAATCAAGCAATTATTTTGTAAAATAATTCGTCGAACTCACGTATTTATAAGGTAGGATGATGGCATCGCTCTCACCTTCCTCTCTGGTGGTAGCCGCTATCTGCATCCGTTGCAGCTGTATCAGGCGGGTACGGTCTATCAGGTCGTGCTCATAAGCCCCTGAGGCTGTCAGGCTGATACTCTTCAGCCATGTATGACGCTTCATTTTCAGATTAAATGAGGTGAGCAGGGCCAGACGGTTGTATTTCGACTTATAGGAATCCTCTCCATGGTTATTCAGGTCAGGATCCTCTTTGTCGTTATCGAACGAGCCAGTATAGTCAACATTGGTCGTAAAGGCCGAGGTATAGTTTGGTCGCTCCCAAGTCTTGTTCAGACGGGCAGACAGGGTCACACGCTTATAGTTCTCCAAGCGGTTGCGCGGGTCTGCCTTCGCATTCAGGTAGTCAGCACTGAAATTCAGACTCAGGCGACGTTCTTTCCATTCCAGTCCCTTAGCCACATAGAAAAGTTTCGAATTCATATCCGACTTCAGACGGAAGTTGAGGTCATGTCCACCCTTCTTACGTTCTATCTTAATGAGACCGCTGGTCAGATCGCCATACTCCACGGATGGGATGCCACGCACCACCTCTACACTTTGTATCTCATCGGTCGAGATGCTACGCATATCGACACCGGCATTGGTAAAGTCGCGGGTGGTAGCTTGTGTATCCCATGCCCCACTGAGGTACTGCATATTGGCATTTGTCGAGATGGGGGCACCGTCCATGACGAATCGGGTTCCCAAGGATGACGTGGCATAGTTGCCGCCGCTTGATGCCGCCTCACGTAAGTTAATGGTGTTAGGCGTTGTCAGCGAGGGCGTTTGGGCCCGGCCGCCAGGTAGCAGTTCCAACAGATCGGAAAAACTGGAAGGCTGCAGATGCTCCATGGCATGTTTCTCAATCTTCGATGCTGTGGCAAGTCCGCGGCTCTCCTGAGCCATCACCACTACCTCGCCCACGTTCCTCATCTCCGTCTGCAACATATAGCGACCGTCTTTCGCCGGAGCTGTAACCAGGGGCTTATAGCCCACATACGTAATACGCAGGCTTGCATAAAGATTATTAGGTATTTGGAATCTTCCGTCGGCATTCGTCACCGACAGCGGTTTTCCTTTAGAACCATCCGAAACCGTGGCCCCCACAATGGGCTCCAGCGTCTCGCCGTCTAACACTAATCCTTCCAGAATCTTCTGAGCATCAGCCACTTGGACAACCAGCAGAACGAATGAAATGATAAATAGTCGTTTAATTTTCATCTACATCTTTAATGTGATGCAAAGTTACGACGACCCTACTGTTTGGGCAATACCGATTTGTTGGTATTTTATTCAATATTTCTACAATTTCCACAAAAAGGGAGGTTAACTTTATATTCAGTTATAAATCAAATGAAATGATGAAATCCCAAAAATGATTTACCGATTTTTGAGTATTGCCTGTTATTCGGAGTCGTCGTACCTTTGCAACTGGAAGTTTATCAACTATAATTATTTAAGGTATGAAGAATATTTTCAAGGATTTTTTCAGTCAGTGTGCCCGTCCCGAGGGATTCCTGGGGCGTTGCATGCTGCGCTTCATGAACTTATGTCATGCCCCGCTCACTAACTGGGGACTCGACAAAGTATCGTTCCGCGACGGAATGACCATGCTCGACATCGGCTGCGGCGGAGGTGCCACACTGAAGCGTATGCTCAAGAGAAGTACAGGCGGCAAGGTCTATGGCATAGACATCTCCGAGGAAAGTGTAGCCAAAGCGAGGAACCTGAACAGGCAGCTGCTGGGCAGTCAGGTTTTCGTGGAACAGGGCTCAGCCGACAGCCTGCCGTGGTCGCCGCAGACGTTTGATGTGGTTACTGCCGTGGAGAACGTCTATTTCTGGCCCGACCTGCCGAAATGCTTTCAGGAAGTGAAACGTGTGCTGAAGCTTGGCGGACAGATTGCCATCATGCTGGAAGTGATAGAGGGTGATCCCAAGTGGACGAATGTCGTTGAAGGGATGATTGTCTATCCGCCCGAACAGTTGAAAGACATGCTGGAACAGGCGGGCTTCAGCGATGTGGAAGCCTTCAGGCGGAAACCGTCGTATGCAACCATCAAAGGAATACTGAAATGAAAGACAAGATGAAACCCGATTACGGGAACTGGGTTCCCACGAAGCTGCTTGCATTGCTCTATGTAACGTCGCTGACCATTGCCATCCTTTTGTGTTTTTCCATTTTTTGTAAATGGATAATTCCAATCGCCATCTTCTTGGCAGTCCTTCTTTGCATTTCACTGTTCTTCTCTTCTTACATGACCGCTTTCCATCATGCCTTTTCTTTCAGCGGTGGTGGTATGATGGGAAAGGTACACGAGTACGTCGTCTCGCGTCTGCCATGGGATGGTCAGGGAAGGCTGCTCGACGTAGGTTGTGGAGCCGGAGCGTTGACCATCCGCTGTGCCAAGCATTTCCCTCTGTCGCAATGTACAGGCATCGACTACTGGGGCATCAAGTGGGACTATAGTCAGCGAATGTGCCAGCATAATGCCGAGGCAGAACTGGTGGCGGACCGCTGCACTTTCCAGCATGGCGACGCCAACTGTCTTGACTTAGAGGATGATACCTTCGATGCTGTCGTCAGCAACTTCGTCTATCACGAGGTGAACGGCGGGCAGAGCAAGGAGGAACTGCTTCGCGAGACATTGCGTGTTCTAAAGAAGGGCGGTTGCTTTGCCCTACAGGATCTGTTCGGACAGAAGTCCGTCTATGGAGACTTTCAGAATGTGTTAGACAGTTTGGAAAAAGATGCCGTCAGTGAGATCCACTATGCCGATTCCTGTCAGGAGATACCCATCCCACATTGGATGCAGGTTCCTGGCATGTTGACGGGAGTAGGAATCATTTACGGAAAGAAATAATAGTAAAGAACGCTTCTTCTCCTCTAAAAACCGCGAACAGTTCGCTATTTTAACAAAATTAAAAACGCTAACTTGTTGTAAGTCAGCGTTTTGTTCAACAAAAAAAGGTGAACAGCGTTCACCTTTCGCGGAGAGAGAGGCTCTCTAACTTATGGTTTCTTGGAATATCATAAAATACACAAATGGCTGTATGTCAGCCGTTTATAAAATTATCCCAAAATCAGGATATCACAAAATATCTTTCCGTATCGCAATTTTTGGGTGTAAAATTGGGTGTAGATTTTGAATTTACACCCAGAAGAATGATATCTTAGTATTCTCAGATTTTGGTGTTCAAACGACTGTTCTGCATTGATTCATGTATATTAGTCTTGTTTTTTGCGCAGAAAACAGGACTTTTAGCCTCCTATACGTTAAATAAGCATTAAAATAAGTAACTTTTTGGTGCAAAAGCAATGTTTTGTCCCAAATTTATTATAATTTTGTGCCAAAATACAAATTAGTATGGTTGATAGTACAGCAAAAAGAATTGAGACTGCCATCGGTTCGGAACCGGAAGGGAAAATAGTTTTTTCCACAGACTATGCCGAGCTTGGTACGCCAGAGGCCATCAAGAAGTCACTAATCAGACTATGTGAACGTAATGTTATCGTAAGACTGGCCCACGGGATATATTACAAGCCTAAGTACGACAAAGAACTTGGCCTTGGAATGCTGTTGCCAAGCTTGGACAATATTGCCCAGGCTATAGCAAAGCGTGATCATTCACGTATTGTTCCAACAGGAGACTACGCTCTCAATAGTCTTGGACTGAGTACACAAGTACCAGCAAACGCCGTTTATCTTACTGATGGCTCGCCTCGAAGAATAAGTGTCGGCAAAGGACATGGCGTCATGTTCAAGCACACCTCGGAATTGAAAGCCCTCAGCTTCCGCTCTGACTTAATGATGCGTATTGTTGCTGCTATGAGAGCGATTGGAGAAGGTAAGATAACCGATGAGCAGAAACGGATTCTGAAAGAGCATATTAAAAATGTGGCAGAAGAAGATTATAACGAAGATATTAAACTTGCACCAGCATGGGTGAGAAAGGAGCTTATAGCACTATGAAATTTATAGAATTATCGCAGGAGCAGCAAAGGATTGTTTTTACACAGGCTTCAGCTCAGACGGGTATCAACGTCAACCTGGCTGAGAAAGATTGGTGGATATGCCAGGTTCTTGCTGCACTATACAAACTCCCGAGTGCTGAACACACAAGTTTCAAGGGTGGCACATCACTGAGTAAATGCTGGAAACTGATAGACAGAATCTCAGAAGACATTGATATTGGCATCGATCGCGAATATTTGGGCTTTGGCGGAACTCTGTCAAAGACTCAGATTAGCGACAAACTGAGACGCGCTGCCTGCAGCTTCGTTAGAAACAAGTTGCAGTATGAACTTCACGATGCGCTTATCGAAGAAGGAATTACGGAAGGTATGTTCAAAATACATGTTAACATCACCTCCGTAACCACCACAGATCCTGAGATAATCGAAGTCGAGTACCCTTCACTCTTCGAGACCAATCCCTATATCCGCAACATGGTTCGTATCGAGGTTAGTGGCAGATCTATGAGTGAGCCTGTACAGGTTGTCACGCTTAATCCTATCATTGATGAGGTGTTCCCCGATTCACGTTGGGAAAGGAACACCTTCAATGTAAGAACCGTACTCCCTGAACGAACATTCTTGGAGAAGATATTCCTTCTACATGAAGAATTCAGCAAATCTGCTGATAATATCAGAGTTGAAAGAATGTCAAGGCACATGTATGACATCGGACAGATTCTTCAAACACCGATTGCCGAACGTGCATTGAATGATGAACAACTGTATCGTCAAGTAATAGAGCATCGCAAAACTTTTATCGGACTCCGTGGATTTGATTACGATACGCTTTTCCCATCCAGTATATCGATACTGCCACCTGAGTCTGTAAAAGACGCATGGCGCTCAGACTACGAACAGATGCGATTACACATGATTTATGGAGAAAGCATTCCGTTTAATGACTTAATTGAGCAACTTAAGGTTTTGAATGACCATATAAGACAGTTGGGATATCAAAAGTGATTTCAATAGCATAACAATATGAATATCAAGAGAAATATCATCTTTGCCCTTGAAGCGAGAAAGAAGAACGGTGTGGCCATTACTGAGAATGTACCTATCCGGATGAGGGTGAATTATTCTGGACAACGTATTGAGTTTACGATGCCCTATCGTATTGATGCCGCTAAGTGGGATGCCACTAAACAAAGAGTAAAAAATGGTTGCACCAATAAGTTGAAAGTTTCTGCTTCGGAAATCAATGCTGAATTGACACGAAGTTATACTCTGATTCAGGATATATTCAAGGAATTCGAACTGCAGGAGTTGATGCCGACCACAGAGCAACTGAAGGATGTATATACATCAAGAACAAAAGTGGAAGATCCAAAAAGTGAAGACCTCATTCACCAAAAGACCTTCTGGGAAATATACGATGAGTTCACTGAGGAGAACGGCAAGCTGAATGATTGGACAAAAGCCACTTTCGAGAAATTCGCGGCTCAAAGGAACCATCTTCACGATTTCAATCCCAACATTTCCTTTGACGATTTCACAGAGGAAGGCCTGAACGACTATATGGATTTTCTTGGTCACAAGTTAGAGATGAGAAATAGTACTATCTCTAAACAGTTTGGTTTCCTGAAATGGTTTTTAAGATGGAGTAAGAAAAAAGGATTCCATCAAAATGCTGCGTTCGAGACATACAAGCCAAAGCTGAAGAACCCAGAAAAGCCGATTATCTTCTTGACTCGAAAAGAGCAAGAGCAATTACGTGACTATCAGATTCCAGGAAGCAAGCAATATCTGGAACGTGTGCGCGATGTGTTTTCTTTCTGCTGTTTCACGGGTCTGAGGTATTCAGATGTTTACAATCTCCGTAGAAGTGACATTAAGGATGACCACATAGAAATAACAACAATCAAGACAACCGACTATCTAAAGATAGACCTCAACAAGCACAGTCGTTCAATTCTTGAAAAGTATAAGGATATACCGTTTAAGAACGATAAAGCACTGCCTGTCATCAGCAACCAGAGGATGAACGAATACCTGAAAGAGTTGTGTGAACTGGCTGGCATAGATTCGCCAGTACACCTTACATATTATCGTGGGCAGCAGCGAATAGACGAGACCCATCCCAAATATGAACTGATGGGTACACATGCTGGTCGTAGAACCTTTATCTGCAATGCCATCCTTCTTGGCATACCGGCAAATGTTATTATGAAATGGACAGGACACAGCGATTATAAGGCCATGAAACCCTATATAGATGTTGCCGACGAGACAAAAGCCAGTGCTATGTCGAAGTTTGATTTAATGTAAACCACTGATATGATTATAGAGCCAGAAAAGTATTTTCAGTACACTATTCCTAAGTTGCATACTTTGTGGAATGGTAAAATTCGGGACTTTAGCCATCAGGCTATAGCTGGTTACCAACATTTTATTTCGGCCTACCAAGACAAAAAACTTGTTGTGTTAATATCAGATTCAACAAGAGACAAGTTACAGACATACTATGACTCAATGACCAAGCAAAAGAGTAATGTGCCACTGATGGAATTGTCGCACACAGGCCGTTGGTACGCTAATGGATTTATCTCTGCTTACAACTTCTGTGAGCAATATGAGAAGGAACATCCATCAGCCAAGGTGGATTTTGCCCTTTATGCTGATAATCTTGAACAAACAAATGAAATGCAATCATCTTCAAATAATGAACTCAACCAGAACTACATCATCAATGTTGGACGAATAGAAGGGGTTCGTTTTTACCTTAAAGAGCAACAAGGGCTTTCTGGCAATAGCGAAAATAGCACACCCCCTACTCAGTCGCAAGCAGAAAATACGATGGAAGAAAAAGTCCTCATGTACAACTCCACTGGATTGACACTGAGCCAGAATCTGAAACCTGCATCTTCGAACCAACGTGTCATTCATGCTATTGAAGATATATTAGCGCGGCACAAAGGCAAGAAATCTGAGAGAACCATTGTTGGTTATTGTATGATTGCCATAAGAGGACTTGTTAAAGACGAAACATCTGATAAGATTCTGACAGCGGCTTTTAAGAATGACTATTTCCCAGAAGATGACATTGATAAGTTCTCGGCTTCAGTTTATCGAGTGCTTAGATCCTATAGTAATAAAGGTTCCAAGACAGTTCATAACCCAGATGAGCAATGGGGCGATCAGAAAGAAGCAATCCTACAGGAAGTAAAAACTCAGATAAGAAAAGCGACATCGGGCATATAGTAATCATTCTCCCAGTCGTATTCTTCCCATAAACGGTGTATCTATATTGTCAAGATACACCGTTTTTTGTCTCTATACCGACCTATGTACCTAATAACTACTCTAAATTACAATCCAAACCAAATCTTTATCCAAAGGGAGTTCCAAACTATCCAAACGAGCATCCAAATAATCGCATAAATCACTGAGTATCAATCGATATTTAGTGATTTTTCTTTTGTGTATTCATGCTAACTTTGCACTTGAAAACGTGACGCAAGAGTACGAGCTGCGCCATGAATGGCAAAGAAAAGATGAGTCTCGTACCTCATCTTGGAAGCCTAAATTGCAAAAAATAGAAGATTATGCAATTAGATGAATTATTAAAAAAGCCGTTATGGCAGATGACTGGTGAGGAGTTCCTGTTTCTACAGAATTCATCTCTTCAAGGGGCGAACTATGTACCTGCCCCAGTCGCTGAGACATCTAAAAAGAGGTACGAGTATGGCATCCGAGGTATCGCTAAGATTTTTGGATGCTCAATACCTACAGCCAACCGCATCAAGAAAAGCGGGAAGATTAATGCTGCCATCACTCAGGTTGGCCGTAAAATCATTGTAGATGCTGACCATGCGCTGCAACTGGCTCAAGACAAAAGTATGTGCAACAAGAAAGAAGGTAAGTAATGTCAGAACACATTATGCCATTTGATGGAAACGGACAGCCAGACTTCCTTTCCATCATCAACTCAGAGGCAGAGAAGGTGGAGCCTGTTAACAAGGTTCCACCCAATCTCTCTGCCGTGCAAGCATCAGCTCTTGAACTTTCTGAGTCTTTGCCGACTCATCCCGTTCCACCCAAGGAAACGTCGCACCTGAAAGCATCGACCTTCGCAGAGCCGGTGCTGCCTATTGATTGGTTTTCCGAACCGGTGCAAGAGTATATCCGTACTGTTTCAGAATCCTACGGATGTCCACAGGAGTATGTGGTGGTGAACAGTCTCTTTACCGCTGGTATCGCGGCAGGGAAAAAGGCACAGCTCGTCACCAACCCTTATACGAATTACCCATGCGACTTTTTCTGCATGGTTGGTAAGCCCAGCCGAAACAAGACTGGTCCCCTCAAAGAAGTTACCCGTCCTTTACGCGAGCACGACAAAGCCAACTTTGCCAAGTACCTGGAAGAAAAAGCGTTTTATGACCAATGCAAGCACGAAGACAAAAGCTACGGCGGTGAGCAACCTGTATTCCATCAACGAATAGTCGGTGACAGTTCGCCAGAATCCCGTAATGCCCTGCTTGCACAGGGTGATATGATTGGAGTAGTGGCCGACGAACTGAAATCGTTCATTGATTCCTTGGGCCGTTATTCCAAAGGCGGAAATGGGGTTGGTGCTGAGTTATCACAATTGCTTTCCATTTGGTCAAACGTCGGCTTTGCCATTAACCGAAAGTCTGAGGAGACCAAACTGATTGACGATCCTGCCATGTGCATCAATGGCGGCATACAGCCAGAACTGCTCGGCAAGACCTTCGGCACTGATGCCTTGATGGATTCTGGCTTCACGCAGCGATTCCTCTTTGTCTATCCCGACAAAGGCCCATTCATAAAACGATGTGACCGTAAGTTCATGACACCGGAGATGCGCACGAGCTGGACTGGCATCATCGGCAGACTGTTCGACATGCAGCCGTTAACCCTCCAGCTGTCCCATGAAGCAAACCACCTTTACTCCAACTATGCCGATACCAACGACATGAGGGCCGATGCAGAGGAGGATTGCTACATCGGCGGCATGATACAGAAGATGAACATCCATACGCTGCGGCTGGCTATCATGGCACACCTGCTGTCCGACCATTGGAATGAGCCAGTTATCACAGCGGAAGGAATGGAACATGCCATCCGCATGGCCGATTACTTTATCCATATTCATATCGAGCGCATTTATCCTTTGTTACGAGGCTCAGCAGCCACACAGCGTCCAATGACCAACGCTGACTTGCTACGTGCCGTCAATCGTCAGTTCACAATCAAGTCGCAGAATGCCCTTGCCGAAGTTCTCGGCGTTTCTCAGCAGTATGTCAATAAAATACTAAAGGAACAATGATGGTTGTAGTTGTAGATGTCAGTAATAGCCTATGGATAAAGGGCATAAGCATACAACCACCCTACAACCAAGGTACACACCTCTCCATCATGGACTCACATCCTCATGGTTGTACCCAAGTTGTAACGTCAATGCCTTATAAGTCAAGGCTTTCGCCCCAATTACAACTACAACAACGAACTTAAAAATAGAGTAACAATGAAAAGTCTATTTGATACAAAGATTAGCTATTATAGAAACGTAGAAGATAATGTCGGTACGGAAATCTCCCTGCGCGACTTTCTCTTCTGTGACAAGTACAAGGAACAGATAGAGCATATCCGTTCCATATCAGATGAAGATGTGCAAAAGCGCCTGAAGTTGCAACTGCCTGTGGCAACCATCTCGGGCACATTTGCTCCTACATGTAAAGCGGAAAACCTAGTGGCCCACTCGAACCTTCTCTGTATCGACATCGACAAGAAAGATAACTTGGATGTTGACTGGTTCGATGACATGAAGCATGAGTGGCATAACATTCCCCAGATACTCTATGCGGGCCGCAGCATCCGTGGCAAAGGCTGGTTTGCCATCTTCCGCATTGCCTATCCTGATAAGCATGAGGCTCAGTTCGAAGCGCTGAGACGTGACTTCGCCAATAGCGGACTAATCATTGACAAAGCATGCAAGAATGTGAACAGGATGCGCTTCATCTCCTATGACCCAGAGCCGTATGTGAATGAAGATGCTACATTATATACTAAGGTATGGGTGGAGCCTAAACCGACATACCACAGTTCCTGTACATATAGTGGTGGCGACATGGAGCAGGTAGAGCGATGCTGCCGTATCATTGCTGACCGAGGCATCGACATCACGGCCACTTACGATGACTGGTTCCATGTTGGTGCAGCCTTGGCATCACTCGGTGAACGTGGACGGAGATTGTTTCATCTGGTCAGCTCGCAAAATGCGAAGTACAAAGCAGGTGAAACAGATAAGAAGTTTGACAACCTCCTGCGCAACGTCAGCAGTATTAACATCGGTACATTCTTCCATATCTGTTCTCAGTATGGAATCAACTGGAAGGAGGACTGAATATGAAAGCAGAGATTACGAATTTCAACAGCTCATTCTTTGAATACCTCTGCGGCTTCATCTGGTTTAACCGAGACCGACTGGCAGATCTGATGAAGCGATATCCCATTGGTGTAACGGAGCAAGGAGAACCGATATTCTGGCACATCAATTCGGAGTACAAGATTACAAATGGTCGCATCTTGACAATGGATAGCGAAACAGGCAAGGTCTATGATGATAGCTGGTACTATCAAGACGGGCGACCGACTTGCTTGTTTGGCGAGCAATTGCTTGATATCTTCCCCAGCCAGACACTTGCATTGGTGACGGACGAAATGACCGCTGCCGTTATGAGTTGTTTCCCCACACCATACGTTTGGCTTGCAACTGGAAAAGAGCAAGCGACTCCCTCCGATTTGCTTTCCCTTGAAGGGAAATCCGTGGTTGTGTTTCCAAACAAGGGTGAGTATAGCAAATGGCAAGAAATGCTGCAAGCAGTTCCAAATCTCCATTTTCATATCTCTGATGTTATGGAGAAAGCACAAGGCGATTGCCACACCATTGCCCAGATGGTTCTCAGTCAGCAACCCTTGCGGCCAACCGAGGCAGAAGCTGCTCTGATACGGATGGAGGACGCCAATCCTAACCTCGCATTGCTCGTCAAAGCACTTGACTTGGAAGTGGTGGGCTTTTCACCCATCAGCAATAATGTCAAGGATGAAACGCCAAAAACAAAGCCAGCTTCGAATGAGCCAAAAAAGGATGCTGTCATGCTATCAATTCTGTTGGCACAGGAAGAACGATGGCATGGAAGGAATCCAGAATGCCACAAGTGCAAGCTCTCACATGAGGGTATCAACGGCACCTACTGTGGCAAGCTTCAACGCTATGTCGAGTACGGAAAGGGTGACTGCTGCATAGAAGCCGAAATACCTCCAGCTCCTGAGTAAATGCTACGCCGAGAGGGATTACCGAATAATCCCATAACATAATATGGACTTTTAGATTCGCTACACTCCCTTAAAAAGTCCCATTATGCTCTCCGAGGGGTAGACCGCCGCTGTACATCAGTGTCGCCGCACATGGCAAGAACCAGAAGCTAAGCGCATCTGTGAGGGAGTGACTCTCTCCCTCAACCCTCCACTCAGATTGCACCCGAGACCTAATGAACATTTATACATTAACTTCAAAAAATAATATTATGTCTAAAGCTAAAAACAACATTCCTCGTGCCGCCATCCATGTTGGCGCACCAGCCAAGTCCTTTTCAGCAGCGGAAGGCTATGAGCCTGAACGTCGCGGATGGGACGAAAACACCTATCGTCTGAAGAACCAGGACACAAACAACCATTACGACTTCTCACGCAATCATCTCAACTTTGAGATTAACGGCAAAGGAGAAATTGTTTCTCTTGGTTCCAATCCCGTGCCACTTCATGAGCGTTTACAGAAACGCCTTGACGAGCTTGGCTTCAAACCATACAAGGACAAAGATAATCCTCTAGGAAATTCTGACAACAGTCCGAACTGCACCGTCGGCATTATCGTTAGTGGTGACCATCGGGTACTGACACGACTCGCCTTCGGTGACCAAGATGTGGATTTCACGCTTCAAAGAAGCAATGCCCATGTCGTGCTGAAACAAGGTATTAAAGACTGGGCAATGGACACCTACCATTGGGCATGTGACCGTTGGGGAGCTGAGAACATCATCGGCTTCGACGTTCATCTGGACGAGACAACACCTCACATCCAGATTCAGACCATCCCTGTTGCCAAGACAAAAGCCAGAGGTCGTGCATCTATCAAGTATGTGCATAAGGATGACAAGTCGAAAGCCCTTTCCCAGAAGGAATGGAAAAAACTGCCCGAAGAAATCCGAGGTGACTTCGTAAGAACAGAAGTCGAACGTAGGGAAAAGGAATGTGTATCGTATGCCCGTGTATGGGGCGAGGACAAATATGCCGTAGGACGCACCTACTACCAGATGCACACCGACTACTACAACGAGGTGGGACACAAATATGGTCTGGAGCGTGGTGATAACATTTCCATGCTGCCAAGTGAAGAACGTCGTGAGCGTGTCCACAAGAATAAGGCTGTTTTAGTGGCTGAACGTCAGGCAAAAACTGCTATCGACAATGCTAAAGCAGAGAAGCAACAGTTGGAACAGCAGAAAGACAAACTTGTTGACGAGACTCAAATCATAAAAAGTCAGAAGGCTATATTGGAAGACAAGGTCTCTCAACTGGAAGATTATGCTGCGGCATTGGACATCACGGAGGAAGACCTGCTGGTACCAACCCTGAATACCAATCCTCTTGTCAACAAAGCTTGGAATGCCATAAAAGAAGAAATTGATAAGCCTATTCCCACATTCGGGCAGAAAGAATGGAGAGAGGAACGACGGAAGGCAATTAAAGGCATCCTTACAGAATTACAGACCACACTTATGCAAGCCAAAGAAGTCCAGAAGGAGGATATACTGAAACTGGGTAAATCGCTCTATAAAAGGGCAATGCAAGATGTCAGAGCCATCATAGAGCAGAGCAAACAACTGCAAAAGGAGAACGGTCGATTGACCGAAGAAAACAATGTGCTCAAAAAACAGATAGCCTCTATTGATGAGAATGCCATCATCAGACTGCGCAACCAGAAGGAAGCAGAAATCAAAGATCTACATGCACGACTTGACAAAGCAGAGTCTGAGGCTGTCCGTTCTGGCAACATGGCATATAGTGAGCATCAACGTGCCGATGAATCCGAAGGCCAAATCAGAGAAATGTTAGGCATCCCTGAAATAAAGAAAGTATGGGATTGTATTCAACAGAACAAGAAAGCCTTCTGGCAACAGATTGAACAATGGATTGGTAATGCCATTACTGCCATTAGGGATTATGCCTTTAGTAAATACAACGACTTCCAACCCAAGGAAGGAAACACTGTTGCTTGGGGAATCGTCGCTGAAGCCTTCAAACGAGGACTTGACCCAACAGATGATAAGCAACGAGAAACGGCTACCAACTATCTATTGGAAAAGGTATCTTGGAGTGGCATGACACCTTTCAAGGCCGACCTTACAGCTACTCGAACAAGACAGCTATGTGATGCTATGACGGTCACCAATGATTTACTGAAGAACCTATTCCTTGCCGCAGGTGGACGTGGTGACATAAGTCTAGGAAGTGGTGGTTCCGACAATGAACTCACCAACTGGGATGGCACGAAGAAACGAAATGGCTGGGGAAGATGACGAACATCTTCCCTGCCGAACTACCTAGATTGTCTGTCTGTTACTGAGGCCTATTCTTTAACTTATTCGCCCGGATTCTGAGAGTATGTCCAACCATTCCATATATAGTGTATACACAATAAGAGAGTTGCTTTGCAACTCTCTTAAAAATGGGCAGTATCGATAAATCCTTATCCTCATGCGAAAACTTAACGGATATCATTTCCGAAGCTTCAAGGATTGGCATTATTTCTAAATGTTTCATGAGACATATCTGCCATTTTCTACACAAAAAAGTGGTTTCACAAGCCTTGTGAAAGGCTATTTTCAATCTTGTTTTCCCCCCTCATCAAATGACGAAGGGCACTAAGGAGTTCTTGTGACTCTTGAACAACATTCAGGAATACGGTCATGGCTTCGATGTTGAGTTGCTTGGATTGGATGTCATGAATGATGCGTATACGATATTCGGAAAGTGATGATT
>Ga0247611_10007050_pt1 | contig 14248 bp, 7 predicted proteins | sample 177DNAGHGhighgp2_FD_192422 | JGI IMG/M metagenome (GOLD analysis project Ga0247611, IMG submission 192422) | Sheep rumen microbial communities from Palmerston North, Manawatu-Wanganui, New Zealand - 1770 DNA GHGhigh gp2 | ecosystem: Host-associated > Mammals > Digestive system > Stomach > Rumen ...
GCACTAAATAATTATCTAACAGACCCGGTTTGGACAACAGAAGGCTTTTTTGAAACATTGGGGCTTCATGCAACGGATCTTCCGGTTCCATTTGAATATCCGCAGTTGGTCCGAGATTGGACAAAAAAGGCCTGCGCAAAGGCCCCCATTGCACAAGTGAAGAAAAACGGTGCTGCGGGAATTGTTCTTGAAAATGGCCTGGCGCATATTCCAGAACGCCTGATGGGTCAAAAGTATTTCGTTTTCGACATGAACGGCAGGGTAATCCAAGCAGGCTTTGCAAAAGAAACTATCCGCATGCCGCTTTACCCCGTAATCCTGAAAGTTGGCAACGAAAAGCCGTTTTTGTCGAAGAATTAGGCCTTACCCTTCCAGTTTATATTTCAGGTAGTGCCGTGCCGTCCATGTGAAATACAGGATGTCGGCGATAACGAGCGCGATGGCGCAGGTGAAAAATACCTGCTGGTGCATGCCGAAGTGTTCGGCCATCGAACCGCCCGCGAGGATGCCTATACCGATGCCTATATCCCAGCCGGAGAGGTAGGTGCTGTTGGCCGTGCCGCGTTGGTCGTGGCGGGCGAGGTTCACGCACATGGTCTGGTAGCCCGGGAAGATTAGCCCGAGGCTCGTGCCGATGAGGAATGCTGCCCCGAAGAAGGTGATAGGCGAGTGGCTGAAGGCGAGCAGGAAGTAGGCGACGATGTTGAGCGTCATGCCGGTACCTACCAGGTGGATGAGGTAACCCCTGTCGATGAGCTGCCCTGTGGTGAGGCGGTTCAGAATGAGCCCTGCCGCGATGAGTGCGTAGAACCAGCCGGAACCTCCGATGCCGAGTTCTTTAGCATAGAGTGCGATGTAGTTCGTAACAGGCCCGTAGGCGAACCCCACGAAGATGAAGTTTACGAACTGCGGGATGGCGCGGGTAAGGAAGAACCTGTCGAGCGAGAGCGGTGCGTGGGGCTTCTTTTCCTTGGGGGCGACTTTGAGGGTCTGCACCAGGACGAGGCCGATGACGCACAGGATGATGGAAATCGCGAAGACGATGGTGTCGCCGAAGGCTTCGTACAGGAACATGCCTGTCATGGGGCCCGTAGCGAAAGCGAGGTTCACGCTCACGCCGAAGTATCCGATGCCTTCGCCGCGGCGGCTTGAGGGGAGCGCGTCGATGGCGACCGTGTTACTTGCTGTCGTAGAAATTCCGAAGCATAGCCCGTGCATAAAACGGAGCACCGCAAGGAGCGGGATGAGCCCGAGCGCCTTGTAGCCGATAAAGCACAGGGTGAACGCGAAGAAGGTCCAGAAGTACAGCGGCTTGCGGCTGAGCGTATCGACGAGGAAGCCTGCGAAGGGCCTGCAGGCGAGCGCGCCGATGGTGTATAGCGAGATGACGATGCCTGCGGTCGCGTTGTCGGTCTGGAACTTCTCGATGATGAACATCGGGAGGATAGGCAACAGCTGGTAGAAACTGAAGAACAGCAAAAAATTCGCCGCGGCGCAGGTCGTAAAGTTCCGCGTCCAGAGAGCTGGCTTTTGAGTTGCATCCGTCATGTCAAATATCCCGGAGGCCAAAGATAGAAATTTTGGAGATTGCTTACAAAAAGGGAACTTTTATTCCGCTTGGGAATATGCTTCGGAAGGGTGATTCGGTGGCAAGTATCTTTTTTTATAGGAAAAAGGTATATTAAAAAGGAGGTTATGTTATGAATCATTTTAAGACAATGATAATCCTTGGTTGCGCGGTGTTTTTTGCATCGTGCACGCAAACAGTATCGGCTCCAAAGGAAGATGATTCTGCGACTGAAAGTTCTTCTAGTAAGAAGAGCGAAAAAAACTCTAGTTCAAAGGAAAAGGTTTCTTCCAGCAGTTTTGCGGAGGAACTTGATGAAGACTGCATTGGCGAATCGGGCAATGCGTGGGACGGAACAACAGCCAAGGATTTTGCGTGCGGTGCTGGGACTAAACTTAGCCCTTATATCATTTTGACTGCGGAGCAACTGGCTAAACTTTCATTTGTCGTCGGTGCGAACGAAACAGAATATCAAGGCAAGTATTACAAACTCGGCGCCGACATCATTCTCAACGAAGGCAAGATTATCGATGACAAGGGTGCGTTAGTTGCGGATTCTTCTAAACTTCATAAGTGGACTCCCATTGGGAATTCAAGCATTGCATTCACGGGCAACTTCGACGGGAATGGACACTCGGTTAGTGGAATGTTCATTAATACCACGAGTACACATAATGGGTTGTTTGGAAACAGTAGTGGAACTGTGCAGAACTTGACCGTGGAAAATTCTTGGGTGAGCGGAGGAAAAAATACTGCGGGTGTTGTTGCTGTTCTTCGTGGAGATGGAATTGTAAGAAACGCCAAAAACAAGTCAAGTGTAATCGGTAAAGCGGAATCAACAGCGGGAGTTGTAGCGCTAACATCGTACGTCTATTCAAAGAAAGGAATTATTGAAAACTGTGGCAATTACGGTTTTATTCAGGGAGAAAAATTGGTTGCAGGAATTGTTGCTTCTAGTGATGGAGGATTGACAATAAGGAGCGTGACGAATGAAGGTGAAGTTGAGGGAACGTATGGTGTGGGCGGAATTGCGGGACATCTAGGTTCTTCTACAGATTTGGATGAAGCAATCAATAATGCTAACATATCTGGGAAAGAGTTTACTGCAGGAATTGCAAGTTACTTTGGCGATATTTATTGCCCCGCTAATAAAATTTATGGATCTATGTCTAATGTCAAAAATGTTGGTAAAATAACCGGAACAAATTATACGGCAGGAATTGTTGGAGAAGCCCAATGTGTGTCTATAAATGAAGCGTCTAATGCGAATGATATTGTAGGAAATAAATTCTCTGGAGGAATTTCTGGTCACGCTCAAAGAGCAAAGATTGATGCTGTTTATAATAATGGCGATATATTTGGTTCATATGATGTTGGCGGCATTGTCGGTTATAACGAAGAAGGTGTCACCAGTGCCGCTTACAGTACCGGCAAAGTCGATGGCGATTCTTTAGTCGGCTTAATGATTGGCTATAACTACAACACCACCATGGCCGACTACTATTACCTTGAGCAAGGCGAACAGGAACCCTTTGGACTCAACAATGGCGGCGGTGTCGCCACCCCCAAGACATCCGATGAAATGAAGTCCGAGGATTTTGCGGAACTCCTCGGCGACGAATTCGTCTACGACTCCGAACAGAACGACGGATTCCCTATATTGAAATGGGAAAAGGAATAAATGATATTTTTCTCTTTTATCGCAATTCTCTTTCTCGTTTTTATCATTTTGATGAGGGTTTATCAAAATGATATTGTTGGATATATAGGTGAAAAATATACAGCAAGGAATATTCGGAGGGTTGTAGATGGAAATGTTTTTACAAACATCTACGTTAATGGTAATTTTGGCGCTCAGCAAATAGATATTATCGCAGTAACTCCGAAAGGGATTCTTGTTATTGAAAAGAAAACTTATGTAGGTTTAATTGTTGGCCGGGAACGTGATAAGCAATGGCGGGTGTATACGAGATATGGACAAAATTATTATTTGACAAAAAATCCTCATCATCAAAATTTTGGACATATTCGGGCTTTGCAAGAAAATTTCCCTGCAATGAAAAATAAATGCTTAGATGTTGTCATATTTGGAAATAATGCAAAGCTAGGAGATGGAATACCGGCAGGAACATTTCGAGATGCGGACTTCCCGAATGCGTATAGGTGCTTGCCGGATATTTTGACTCCACAACAAATTACAGAATATTCAATGGCAATACAGGGCCTGGAGAATTATCGCCCAGCTAATAAGATGCTACATAAAATGAAAATTGCCGAAATGAAAAATAGATGACTCGCATCTATTTTTGCATTATTTCCTTTCTAGCGCCACGATGGTTTCCAGGTGCGGGGTGCCTGGAAACAGGTCGAGCGGCTGTACTTCCTTGACGCGGTAGCCGTAGCGTTCCCATTCCTTGATAGAGGCGGGAATCTCGTCGGTGCCGCAGAAAACGTGGCAGACGCGTACGGGCTTGCGCATGGCGAGCGCGTGGATGACTCCGGGTTCACAGCCCTTGCGGGGCGGGTCGAGCAGGATTTTCTCGGGTTCGCCGGCTACGGGGCGCGGGAGCCTTGTCTGCACGAAGTTCTCGTCAATCTTGCCTGCGACAAAGCGGTAATTCTTCTTGAGATACTTCGCAGAAGCCTTCGCGCATTCGATGGAAGGGCCTTCCATTTCGACGCCGAGTACGGATTTTGCGGCTTCGCCCAGCGCGAAGCTGAAGAGACCATAACCGCAGTACAGGTCGAGGAAGTTGTCTTCGCGGGTAAGCGAAAGCAGGCGGCCAGCGGCCTTGATGAGGTTGTGGATCTGGCTTTCGTTCACCTGGCTGAAGCCGGTCGCGGGGTACTTGAGGCTGAAATGCCCTAAATTGAGCGTAAGTTCGCGCGGGCCAAAGAGTTGCTTAAAGGAGAGCCCTTCGGTCGGGCGCTTGGCCTCGAGGTAGTAATCGGACTCCGTCGTGTCAATGTAGGCGTGCGCCGCAGTCACGTGATACGGCGATTTTTGCAAAATTTCGGCGATTTGCTTCAATCTGCGGACAATCGCGGCATCGATTTTCTTGATATTGAATATCACGACCCTGTACTTGTACGTGCCGCGGATGATAATCCAGTTGAGCGCGTAGGCGAGGGGCTTGTACGGCGGCGTGATGAGCTTGTCGAACAGCAGGCGGTAAATGGCGTTGTGCTCTTCGGGCTCCAAGATGCTGTCGTATTCGTTGAAGCGCAGGTCGCCCGGCTGCATGTCGACGCGCCGCTTGCTGGTGGTACGGTAGTTGCGGGGCATGGGGCTTGCGGTTACCGGCTGCGGGTTGCGCGGGAGCCTGTTTACATCCCAGAATTCACGGATGGCATCGTTCTTGACCTTCAGCTCTTCTTTATAGCTGAGGGGAGCGAGGGTTTCGCCGTAGGCGGAATCGGATTCTTTCGTGTAATTGGGGATTTGGTGGGCGATGGCTTGTTCAAAGAGCATGCCCAAAATGTAGAAATTTGCACAATTTCTTTGTAGGGGGAAATTTGGACTATGGATTTTTTGTCCAAGAAAACTGCCTTGCGGCGTGTAGGGAAGGGGGGAGCGTTTATGTAGTTTAAGGGTACTACCGATTAGGAAAAGGAGTACAAACATGAAATCCATGATGTTGAAGGGTTTGATTATGGTGAGTGCCTTCGCATTCATGAGTTGTGATGAAAGTACTATTGCCGCACCAGGGCCAGAAACGGGAATGAATCCTGAATCCAGCGCTGCGCTCAGCCCGGAGTCCAGTGCGGCGGTCAATCCCGAATCTAGCGCGCTTGCTGGCGGTGACGAAGCCTGTTTGGCATCTAGTTTACCCGATGCTTGCGGTCCTGGGACGAATCCGGCTGTAAATCCGACGAACAGCAGCGCTGCCAATCCGCAGTCCAGCGCGGTCACTGGCCCTGAATCCAGTGCGGACATCCCGGCATCTAGCTCCAGCGAAGTCGCGAATCCGCAGTCTTCTTCCAGCGAGGCGGTTCCGGTCGTTTCCTCTTCCAGCGAAGAACCGAAGCCGGAAGGCATCTTCCTGAGCGACGATACCGACGAAAACAAGAACTATATGGAAGTTGAGTATATCAAGAATACCGCCGATAACGGTGGTGGCGTTCTCTGCTACCCGAAGCGCCTTTCCGATACCAAGAAGCATGGTGTTATCCTGTGGGGCCCCGGTGGCGGTTCCAACCCCAACGACTACGAAGGCATCATCCGTCGTCTTGCCTCCCACGGTTTCGTGGTGGTGGCGACCAGCGAATCCCCGGATGGTACTGGCCGAGGTATTCCCGCCCTCAACTGGCTCGAAAAGAAGAGTACTACCCAGGGCGACCCGCTGTTTGGCAAACTCGACATGACGAAGGTGGGCGCTTCTGGCCACTCCATGGGCGGGCTCCAGTCTGAAAAGATGCTCATTAACGACAAGCGCGTGATTACTGCCGTGCTCAACAACAGCGGTGCATTCAACCATGCAGAACTGACGAATGTCCCTCAGGGCAAGACTGCTGCAATCGTCTACGGTGAAGGCGGCATGGAACGCCCGAACGCAGAAGGCGACTACAACAACAGAAACGTCAGGATTCCGGCTTGCCTCCTCAAGATGACGGGTGGCCAGGGCAACGAATGCTATAACGGCGAATGCGGTTGGGGTCACGGTTCCGGCCCATGGGGCGGTATGGCTGCTACAGTTGCCTGGATGCGTTGGCACCTCGGTGGCGAAGACTGGCGCAAGGATGACTTCGTCGGTACGAGCGGCAAGTACATCGATGGCGCGATTATCGGCCAGCCTGGCAAGTGGAAAGGCCAGTGCAAGAATTTCTAAGTTTCACAATCCCACACACCCAAAAATGTCTCGGATATCCCGAGGCATTTTTTTGTTTTGCGGGGTGTTTGCGATTCGTGCCTTTGACAAAACGTCCATAGAGATTGTATACAGAACATTGAATTGCCCCCCAAAAAGGGGTATTTTTATTTTAGGTGTTTTAAAAAAAAGAGGATGTTATGAACAGAGTTGTTTCTACGATAGGCCTTATCGGCCTTTTTGCCTGTGCTACTGCATTTGCGCAGAGCGGCCCGAACGACGAATGGAACGGCAAACCGCGCATTTTCGGTGTAAACCGCCTCAACCCGCACGTGACCTCGATGCCCTACACTACGGTGGAAGAGGCCGTGAAGGGCGATCGTCATGCATCCGAATGGTACCAGACGCTCTCCGGCAAGTGGAAATTCTACCATGTGGACAAGCCGAGCCAGCGCAACAACGACTTCTACAAGGACAACTACGATGTTTCCGGCTGGGACGAAATCCCGGTTCCGTCTTCTTGGCAGCTGCTTGGCTACGACCATCCGATTTATACGAACGTGGTTTACCCGTGGGCGCAGAACAACCGCGTGTCCGCACCGTACGCGCCGACGGATTTCAACCCGGTGGGCCACTACCGCCGTACCTTCACTGTTCCCGAAAAGTGGAACGGCAAGCGCATCCGCCTGCACTTTGAAGGCGTAGAATCTGCTTATTACGTCTGGGTGAACGGCAACTACGTGGGATATTCCGAAGACACCTTCACGGGTCACGAATTTGACATCAATAAGTACCTGCGCAAGGGCGAGAACAACATCTCCGTGCAGGTGTTCCGCTGGTGCGACGGTTCCTGGCTCGAAGACCAAGACTTCATTCGCCTTTCGGGCATTATGCGTGACGTGTACATCTACGCTGTTCCCGAAGTGCATATTCAGGATTTCCAGATTGACGCAACCCTCACGAATAACTATACCGATGGTCTCCTGAAGACAACCGCATGGATTTACAACTCCACGGGTTCCTCTTCGGGTGAATTCACCGTTGAACTTTCGCTTTACAATGATGCCGGCGCCGAAGTGATTGCTCCCAGCGCGCAGAAGGTTTCGGGCATCGGTGCGAATGGTGGCGAAAAGAGCGTGCATTTTGAACTCCCGCTCACCAAGCCGAATCGTTGGTCTGCAGAAACCCCGTACCTCTACACGGCCGTGCTCACCATCAAGGACAATGCCGGCAAGATTATCCAGGTCGAAAGCAACAAAATCGGTTTCCGCAAGATTGAAATCAAGAAGGAAAATGGTGCTCCGCGCCTGCTGGTGAATGGCATGCCGGTCAAGTTCCACGGTGTGAACCGCCACGAACTCGACCCGGATAACGGCCGCGCAGTGAACTACGAACGCATGGAACAGGACATCATCCTGATGAAGAAATTCAATATCAATGCGCTCCGCATGTCGCACTACCCGAACAACCCGGTAATGTACGATCTTTGCGATAAGTACGGCATTTATGTGATTGACGAGGCGAACGTCGAAAGCCATGGCGCAAACGGCGACTTGCCCAAGAGCAGTGACGACTGGCGCGCTCCGGTGGTGGACCGCCTGAACAGCATGGTGCAGCGCGACAAGAACCACCCCTGCATTATCCTCTGGTCTTTAGGTAACGAAGCGGGCAACGGCAACGTGTTTGCCTCCGAACGCCAGCGTGCTCATGAAATTGACTCCACCCGCTACGTGCATTACGAAGGCGATAACAACAATGCCGACGTGACGAGCCAGATGTACTGGGGTTACGACTACATCAACGGCTACAACGATGGCAACAAACCCGTGATGCTCTGCGAATACGAACATGCTATGGGCAACTCCGTGGGCGATTTGCAGGAATACATGGACGCCTTCTACCGCAATCCGCGCGCCTTCGGTGGATTCATCTGGGACTTTATTGACCAGGGCCTCCACCACAAGGGTACTCCGTACTGGGAATTCGGCGGTATGTGGGGTGACTGGCAGAACGATGACAACTTCTGTGCGAACGGCCTCGTGTTCCCCGACCGTGCGATTCAGCCGGAAATGTGGGAAGTCAAGTATCAGTACAGCCAGATTCGCGTGAAGAACGTGGATGCCGCCAAGGGCAAGGTTGAAATCGAGAGCCGTTACCTCTACAAGAATCTCGGCGACTTCCTCGATGCCTTCTGGGAACTCAAGGAAAACGGCAAGGTTATCAAGAGCGGTAAGCTGGATGGTTCGCAGATGAATATCGGGCCCCTCCAGAAGAAGGAAGTTTCTATCGAAATGCCGAAAATCGAGACGACCATCGGCGCCGAATACCACTTGGATTTCGATTTCCGCCTGAAGAAGGATGAGCTCTGGGCGAAGGCGGGTCACAGCGTGGCTCACGAGCAGTTCGGTATCAATCTGGGCCAGCTTTGGTCTACCGAAGTGGATATCAGCACCATGGACGGCGCCAGGGTCTCCCGTGTCAGCGGTGTTGTCATCGAAGGTACGGATTTCAAGGTCACCTTCGACGACAAGAACGGAACGCTTGCCAGCTACGTTTTGGATGGCGATACCATCATCAAGAACGGCGGTATTCCGAACTTCTGGCGCGCCCCGACCGACAACGACAAGGGCTTCAATATGGAACGCGGCCACGGCGAATGGCGCAACGCGAGCAAGAAGCGCAACGTGTCTGCCGAAGTCAAGGAAGTTTCGCCCCAGGAAACGCAGGTGACCTTCAACTTCAGCTTCCCGGATGTGGGTAGCTCCAAGATGAAGATGACTTACACCGTTTACGGCAGTGGCGATATCGTTGTGGAATACACGTTCAATCCGGATGGCTCCAAGAGCTATATCCCGAACGTAGGTACTCTCTTCACGGTTCCTGAAGGTTACGAAAAGGTCCGCTGGTTTGGCCGTGGTCCCGACGAGAACTACATGGGCCGCAACCGCGGAAGTTTCATGGGCCTCTTCTCTACGCTTGCAGATTCCATGACGGTCAAGTATATGGAAATTGGCGAAACGGGCCAGCGCACCGACGTGAAGTGGGCTACGCTCACGAACGAGAAGACCGGCAAGGGCCTGATGGTCGTGGGTAACCCGCGCATGGAATTCAGCGCGCAGCATTACACTCCGGAACAGCTTACCAACGTGAAGCTCCCGTGGGAACTCAAGCGCGACAAGGATATCACGCTCCGTGTAGACTTGCACCAGATGGGTCTTGGCGGCATCAACAGCTGGGGCGCCCAACCGCTCGATGCCTACCTGTTAAAGTCGAATCGCGAATACTCGCACAAGTTCCGCATTGCCCCGATTCGCAAGAAGTTGAACGACCCGACGGAATACTCGCTCCTCGGCTTCAAGAACTTCGGCTGGAACGATTTGCCGGCTGTACCATATGGCCAGAAGGAAATCAAGGCTATTTACGAGAACCAGCCCGACACCGACGTCACTGTCCGCGTAAAGGATTTGCAGCCCATGGTCTTCAGGCTTCCTGAGAGCGGAAGCAACTACAGCGTGTTCGACATGCAGGGTCGATTTGTTGCGAAGTTCATGACCCGCGGTGTTGAAGACCTGCACGCGCTCACCAAGAATGCCGTCAAGCATCCGGGCTCATACCTGGTGCGTTCCAAGGCTGGGCAGACGTTCCGCATAAACGTCAAGTAAAAAAGTTCCACACATCCAACATCGGGCGTTCCGGCTTCGTGCCGGAGCGTCTTTTTGCGTCTTTGAAATTTCTGCAAAGGAGAATCCCCGAAGGGGGGTGTTTTTGCATATTGCAGGATTTATTTTTTGTATTGGTGCAAGGTATAGGGAAAGGATGGTATAAGATGTTTGGCTTTAATGCAAAAAGGCTCGCCTTTGTCACGTTCGCTGCGGTTTGCGGCATTTTCTCGCAGGGATTTTCGCAGGACCTGCTTTACTCGGATATGTTCCCGCTGGGCGACGTGCAGTTGCTGGGCGGCCCCCTGAAGGATCGCCAGGATCTGAATGCGGAAACGCTACTTTCCTACGATACGGACAAACTAATAGCCCCGTTCTACGAAGAAGCAGGCATGCGCCCGAAAGCGACTAAGTTCTCGAACTGGGCTGGCCTCGATGGGCATGTGCTGGGGCATTACCTGAGCGCACTTGCCATGCACTTTGCGGATACCGGGGACGAACTTATCAAGCAGCGCCTGGAATACGTGCTGAGCGAACTCAAGACCATCCAGGACTACAATTCCCGCGACAACAATTTCAAGGGGTACATCAGCGGCGTACCTAACGGCAAGCAGATGTGGCTCAAGTTCAAGAGCGGCAATGCGGGCGCGCAGAACGGCTATTGGGTGCCGTGGTACAACATCCACAAACTTTATGCGGGCTTGCGCGATGCCTATATCTATGCGGGCTACGAGCAGGCGAAAACGATGTTCCTTGCTCTTTGCGACTGGGGCCTCACGATTACGGGCGGGCTCAACGACAACGCCATGGAATCCATGCTCGGTACGGAACACGGCGGCATGGCGGAAGTCTATGCCGACGCCTATGCGCTCACCAAGCAGGACAAGTACCTGAAAGAGGCCAAGCGCTGGTCCCACAAGTGGCTTTTGAATGCGATGGCGGCAAACAACGACAACCTCACGAACGTGCACGCGAATACGCAGGTCCCGAAGGTGGTGGGCTTTGCCCGCATTGCGGAACTTACCGGCGACCAGACCTACGTGAAGGGCTCCGAGTATTTCTGGGACCGCGTCGTGAACAAGCGTAGCATTGCGATTGGCGGCAACAGTATTTCGGAACATTTTCCGTCTTTCGATAACCACAAGAAGTACGTGGAAGAGCGCGAAGGGCCGGAATCTTGCAACACCTACAACATGCTCAAGCTGACGGAACGCCTGTTCAACATGGACCATAGCGCTAAGCAGGCGGACTTTTACGAGCGGGCGCTCTTTAACCATATCCTTTCGACAATCCACCCGAAGCACGGCGGCTACGTGTACTTTACGCCCGCAAGGCCGCGCCATTACCGCGTCTACTCGAAGGTGAATGCCGCCATGTGGTGCTGCGTGGGTTCGGGTATGGAAAACCCGGCAAAGTACAACCAGTTTATCTACACGAAGGATGAATCTAGTTTGTATGTGAACCTGTTTGCGGCATCGCTTTTGAACTGGAAGGGTAAGGGCGTGAAAATCAAGCAGGAGACGGAGTTCCCGAAGGGCGAAAGTGCGAAGTTTACCGTTACGGGTAGCGGTAGTTTCGATATGAAAATCCGCCATCCGTACTGGGTGAAGGAAGATGCTTTCAAGGTCATCGTGAATGGTGATACCGTCGTGAAAAAATCCGACCCGTCCAGCTATGTGTCTGCGGGTAAGTCCTGGAAGTCCGGCGACGTGATCGAGGTGCTTTTCCCGATGTACACGCACGTGGAAGAACTCCCGAATGTTTCTGACTACGTGGCGCTTATGCATGGCCCGATCGTACTTTCCGCGAAGACGGGGACGGCGAACCTGAACGGCCTCGTTGCCGATGACGGGCGCTGGAGCCATATCGCGTCGGGAGCGCTTGAATCTCTGGATCAGGCCCCGATGCTTGCGAGCAAGAAGGAAGATATCCCCTCGAAGGTGGAGCCCGTGAAGGGCGAGCCGATGCACTTCAAGGCGCCCTACCTGTTTGCGGCCAAGAAGGATGCGAACCTGTTGCTGGAACCGTTCTACGAGGTGCACGATGCCCGCTACATGATGTACTGGATGGTGCTTACCGACCCCTCCATTCTGGAACGCCTGAAGAAGGAACAGGAAGAAGCCTTGGCACTCGACGAAAAGACGGTCGACAAGGTGGCCCCTGGCGAGCAGCAGCCCGAAGTGGACCACCAGATGAAAACCGAAAATACGACCTCTGGCACGGCAAACGGTGAATTCTACCGCGACGCGGGTAAGTGCAATGCGGGCGATGGTGGCTCCATTAGCTACGTGCTCGAAACCAATAGCGAAGATTCCTTGAGCCTTATGGTTCGCTACTGGGGCAACGAATCCTGCTCGCGTACGTTTGACATCATGATCGATGGCGAAAAACTTGCGACCGAAAGCATCGAAGGCAAGTGGAACAAGAAGGAATTCGTGAACGAAATCTACGCGATTCCCGACGCCATGATCAAGGGCAAAAAAGAAGTCCGCGTGACGTTCAAGGCGGGTGCGGGCAACATGGTGGGCGGCCTCTACGGCGTGCGCCTGCTCCGCAACAAGCCGAAGCCCGAAGTAAAGGATTCTGTGCCGTCGGCGATTGCTACACCCGCGAGAATGCCTGCGCGCCCCGACTTGAAGGCTCGCGTGATGGGCGGCGAACTGCAGATTGTCTCCGGAACCGCGCTTTCGCAGGGCTTTACCGCAAGAATTTTCGCGATGGATGGCCGTCTCGTGAAATCCGAGGCTCTCCCGGCAGGGCAATCCAGCTTCAGCATCGGGATTGGTGACATGAAAAACGGCATGTATATCCTGAAAATCCAGCGGGATGGCTATAGTTATGCTTCAACGATTTTCAGGAAGGGTGGCTTTTGACATTCTGTCCATAGGAACTCCCTAGCGGGGGTTCCTTTTTACGCTTTTTTCAAGTAATTTTCTTATTGGTGTTAACAAGGAAGTTCTTATGATGTTTGGTTATGGTTTCAGGCGTGTAGCCTGTTCTGTTCTTGCTGCAACCGCACTTTCGGCGGTGAGTTCTTTCGCGGTTACGAGCCAGTTCCGCGGCGTAAACTGGGCGGACAAGCGTGACAATTTCGTGTCTGACGTGCTGGTGCTTTCAGGCATGAGCCTTTCGGATAATTACCAGTCTGCATCGGTTGTTGCTGACCGCGTTATCGGGCAGTTCCAGGAACTGTTCGGCACCAACAGCGTGCGAATTCCGGTGAACGAGCCGACGGTACTCAAGTTCTGGGATACCTACACGGGCGTTATCGACATGGGCCTTTCCAAGGGCCGTATCGTGATGGGCTACTGGGGCCCCGCACAGCCTTCGGGCCCGAAAAATATGAATGACTGGTGGAGCATGTGGGCAAAAATCGTCGAAAAATACGGCGACCACCCGAATGCCTATTTCGAGATTTTCAATGAGCCGCACATGTACAGCAAAACGGAACTGCGCGACCTTTACGCCCAGTGGCTGAGCAAGTTCCCGAATGTTCCGCGCGACCATATTCTGCTAGACGGTTCGGGCCTTGCATGGAATGTACCCGACATTGCCGACGACCCGCGCTTCGAGGGTTGCCTTTTCGCGGTGCACGAATACACCTTCTGGAACATGAGCATTACCACCGAACAGGGCTGGAAGAACAGCTTCAAGGGCAAGGTGGGCAAGTACGCCGACCGCACCGTGTGTACCGAATGGGGCGGCGCGATGAGCCCCGGCGAAAAGAACGGCGTGCATTATGACTACATGGACTACAATGCGAACCCGACAAACTACTTCATGGCTTACATCCGCGGCATGTCTGCCCAGTTGCGCGAATGGGAGATGGGTAGTTTCTACTGGCCCGGGCTTCGCGATGGTGACTGGTACAGCATGACCAAGCGCACCGGCGAAGGCGCGAACATCAAGCTCGAAATCGTGAACCAGTCGGGCGTAGACCGCATGAAGATGGCCTGGGCCGATACGGTCGAGACAACCCCGCTCGTGCGCGAGGCGTATAACGGCGAACCCGCAGCAATTCCGGGCGTAATCGAGGCCGAAAATTACGACAAGGGCGGAAACCGCTTCAGTTTCTACGACAAGGATGCTGCCAACAAGGGCGAGACCTACCGCGAAGATGCCGTAGATGTCGTTACCCTGGAGGGCGCAACCTGTGGCGGCGAGGCCTGCAAGGGCTATGCCGTCGGGTACACTGAAGTGGGTGAGGGGCTCGA
>Ga0247611_10007051_pt1 | contig 14246 bp, 16 predicted proteins | sample 177DNAGHGhighgp2_FD_192422 | JGI IMG/M metagenome (GOLD analysis project Ga0247611, IMG submission 192422) | Sheep rumen microbial communities from Palmerston North, Manawatu-Wanganui, New Zealand - 1770 DNA GHGhigh gp2 | ecosystem: Host-associated > Mammals > Digestive system > Stomach > Rumen...
CACAATTCCTGATCATCAAAAAGGCGTTAAGGTTATGCGTATCGCTTAATTAAGGAAAGGAGGATAAAGTAATGTTAGATAGAAAAGATCTTGTTGCTCTTATGAAGCAAGTTGCTAAAGCTAATCCTTCTGCTCCTGTAGCCTACAGTTTTGGTGGTAAGGATTTAAGCTATGAAGCTCTTAACGAAACTCTTCGTAGAGAGCTTAATGAATTGGCTGGAACATATTCTCTATATCGTGAGAATAAGAATTTAATTTTCAGTATTATTGAAGAAACATTAGATGAAGTTCTTCCTAAGAAAGTTGTTGAACAGTACAATCAGTTCGCTGAAGTACGTACATTCGCACAGGGAGATAAGATTCTATTTAGACGTAAGCTAACTTCAAATCAACGTGCAAAACAGTTCATCACACGTGTTGGACTTGCAGGTATTTATGAAGTATTTAAGCTTGGTAAGAACGAAGAGGCATTCGAAGTTCGTACAAGCGCAATCGGTGGAGCTGCTCAGATTGGATTTGAAGAGTTCCTTGATGGTCGTGTTGATTTTGCCGAAGTAACAAGAATTGTTATGGAAGGTATGGACGAACTTATCTACAAAGAAGTTGGACAGGCTCTTAAAGCTTCTATTAATCAACTTCCACCTGCAAACCGTGTAATCGTTAATGGTTTCGATGAGGATGCTATGGATCGTCTTCTTACTATCGCTCGTGCTTATGGAACACCTACAATTTATTGTACTTATGAATTTGCTGTTAAGATGATCCCTCAAGAGGCATGGAGATATACTGACTCTATGAAGGAACAACTTTGGAATAATGGCCGCCTTCCAGATTATAAGGGCACTCAGGTTGTTATTCTTGAGCAAGGTTTCGAAGATGAAACAAATGAAACTAAGGTTATTGATCCTGGTTATGCTTGGGTTATCCCAACTGGCGCAGATTCAAAGCCTGTAAAAATTGCATTTGAAGGCAATACAATCGTTGATGAATTCAACAATCCTGGTGATCGTTCTCGTGAAATTCAGGTTTACAAGAAAGTTGGAGTAGTTTGCATGCTTGCAAATAATATTTGCGCTTATGTCGATACTTCACTTGTAGGTCAAATGAAGACATGGTTCTTGAACAATAAGAGTATTAAGGATTATACTGGACAGGTAAATTCTGTTGGTGATGGTACATCCGCAGGAACACCTCAGAATCCTTGATTTTAAGCCTAGATTAAATTAATATAGATAGGGGAAAGGGAGATGAAATACTGTTCCCTTTCCCCATATAGTTGTTTTTAAGAGAAAAAGGAGATTATTTTAATGGCAGATAGAGTTTATAAAGTAAAGAATAGAAGTGCTGGAATGATAGTTTATCGTATTCCAGAAGATAATATTCGTAGAGAATTTGCCCCTGGTGAAGTAAAGGCTATTCCATTTAGTGAATTAGAGAAGCTTTCATTCCAAGCGGGCGGACCAATGATGATGGATAACTTTTTATAGATTCAAAGCGCTGAAGCACAACAAGAATTAAATATTCCAGTAGAACAAGAGTATAATTATTCTGAACAAGATATTATTAATATTATGGAGAATGGTTCTCTTGATGAATTTTTAGATATGCTTGATTTTGCTCCCATAGGCGTAATGGATCTTGTTAAGAAATTCGCCGTTTCTCTTCCACTTAATGATATACCGAAGAGACGTGCACTTAAAGAAAAAACTGGATTTGATGTGAATGCCGCTCTCACTCATATAGAGGAAGAAAGGCAAGAAGATGCGGAAAATGGAATCGCCGAGGAAGCGGCACCAAAGAGACGCGTTATTAAACAGGCAAATCCTGGACGTAGAGTTATTAAAAAGGCAGAGTCAAAAACTGAGGAATAATAAGGAGGTAATATAAATGGCAGAAACTGGTACACAATTTTCTACTGTTTATAATCGCTTTCTTGAAAAAATAACAGATGACATGTATATGGAATTAACTCCTGAGGATACATTGAAAGATCTTCAACGTCTTCTGATTAATGCTATTCCTGGGTTTGAATTTCCTCGACAAAATCTTCAAGATTATACTATTAATGTAGTTCAAATGCCTGAAGATGAAGTTAAGGATGGGGATTTCATTATAGGTGTTGTCTGGAATGATCTTTTAGAAGATCCTAATTCTGAAGTTCCTGAAGTTATTGTTGAAAAATCTTCATTTGCGGCAGACCTTACTGCCGAAGAAATAAATATTCTCGCTTTATTAATGAAATAGGGTTGGGTATAGCGGCAAGTGACATCTATTGAAAATACTCGAATGAAATATTCGGGTTCTGACTTTAAGATGACATCACAGGCTAATCATCTTCAAAAATTACTTTCTCTTTTGGAAGAATCTCGTAGAGATAGTTTCCATATGTAGAGACTTTATAAAAGGAGAAGAATAGTTTCCGATGGGCGATATCGCTCTAATTGGGATGTTCTAAGATAGAATAGTGCTCTTGAATAAATACAATATTTAGATAGAAGATGAAGATGTAGCAAAAAATGCTCAACGTTTAATTAATCAATTATGGAAATTAATTCCAATGCGTGAAAATAATGAAGATTGGTAGAAATAGCTTGATACTGTTTTATTAGAAATTGTTGGTCTGAATGAAATTTTCATCGGACCACTTTTTTTACCATTAATTAGTAAACTTGAAGGTTTAAAAATTCAAGAAAATAGTTTTGACTTTTATCGCAAAACTGTTTTTGAATGTATAAATATATTACAAGGAATAATTAAAAATGGGAAAAAAGATTAATTCTTTTAGTAGCAATTTAAATCTAATATACGGTAGATTAGGAATTTACGAGCGTGGGCCTCATTTTTTAAAACCTAAAGAATATAGGACTAAACCAAAGAAAATAAAGAATGATTTCTTTATTGATGGATTAAATGATTAGGCTATAAGATTAGGTGTTAATGGAGGTTTTCAATAGCAAGAAAGAATGATTTTTGATAAGAGAAGATCTTTAGACAGGGCCTTATTTTTTTCTTATCAAGGTGCTAATGTTAAAAGAGTTAGCCATGTAGATGAAGATTTAAAATAGCATAATGATTTAGTGGAAGCAAATGAAGAACTTCCATTTGAAGTTCATCGTGCTTTAATTAATCCTGATAAAAATAAATAGGATTATGATGATAAAATTATTTCTATTCATTATGAATCAGGTTATCAACCTGGTGATGTTTTTGAATGGGTAGGAACAAATAGTTATTGGTTAATTTATTTATAGGATTTAACTGAATTGGCATATTTTAGAGGTGAAATTCGTCGTTGTTCTTATACAATTGATTGGACTGATGAAAATGGAAATCCTCATTCTAGTTATGCTGCAGTACGTGGTCCTGTAGAAACAAAAATAGATTATATCCAAAAGCATTAGATAAGTGTGGATACTCCAAATTATTCTTTACATATATTAATGCCGCTAACAGATTCAGTAATTAAATATTTTCAACGTTATTCAAAGTTTTATCTTCAAGGTTGCAAAGAAGTATCGCCACAAGTGTGCTGGCGAGTAGAGGCAACTGATTGGATTTCTACTCCTGGAATTTTTGAATTAACAGCAGTTGAATATTATATTAATGAAAGTGAAGATGAGGTTGATAAAGGATTAGTAGGTACATTAGTATCTAAACCAATAGATCCTAATCCTCCAATTGCCGATATGACTATTGAAGGAGATATATTTATTAAACCTAAAAAGACTTATACTTATAAGTTTATTGGACTTGGTAGTGGAAAATGGACTATTCAAAAGGATAGACCGGTTAGATATAGTATTGATGATGAGGATCCAAAGACTATTTATTTAATGTGGGATTCTCCTTATAGTGGAGAATTTGATTTATTTTATGGTGATTTTACTAAAAAGATTGTTGTGGAATCATTATATTAATGAGTAAAAGGAGAGTAAAAGTATGCATGTAGAAGGATACCATCCTCCTAAATCAAGTTTCTTATCAATAGAAAAAGATTTAGGTATTATTACTAATTAGATGGTTCAAAATAACCGTTTAAAGAAATTATTATATTATACTACAAAAGACGCTTTAAATAAGCCTGTTCTTAATGCAGATTAGTCATTAGAGTTATTTGGTAAGAATATTAAATTAGTACCGAAACTTTATGTTGATAAATCAGTATTAAATTATATTATTATCAATTTTGATAATTTTACACCTAATAGAACTAATCCAGAATTTAGAGATAATATAGTTGAATTTGATATTATTTGTCATTTTGATTAGTGGCAACTTGATGATTTTCAATTAAGACCTTATAGAATTGCCGCAGAAATAGATTCTATGTTTGATGAAAAACATCTTACTGGTATTGGAACACTTCAATTTTTAGGTGCAAATTAGATTATCTTAACTGATGAATTTGCAGGTTTATGTTTAATGTATTCTGCAATCCACGGAGAAGAAGATAAGGCTCCTATGGTAACCCCCGATCGTTAGGAAAAATTTGCAGAAGAATTTAAAACTCTAAATCATCTTAATTAATGGATATTAGATTAGCATTAATGTCTGGTGTGGATATCCCTATTCCAGAGTGCTAGTCAATTCTTCATCAACCAAAAATTAAAGAAATTGGTATGATTGGAGAAGATTGCTTTTTTGTTGGAGTACAATGCTTATGCATTAATAAAAGTATGGTAAAAGTAGAGGACAAAAGTGTTTTGGATTAGATAAATAATTTTCAAGTATTTATGACAGTGATGAATGATAATTCAATGAAAGATAAACGTTAGAAAGTAATAGCTACTTTATCTTTATTCGGATTGGGAAAAGCTACTTTTACTCCTCAATCTTTAATTCTTACTGATATAAACGATCAAACTCATATAATAGATGCAAATAATTTTGATGCACTTTAGAATGTGCTTAAAGAAGTAACTTGTGCTAAAACAGGTCCAATGGATTAGCAAGCGTTTAATCCTGCAGATGAAAAAGCAAGATAGATTGCAGAAAAACTTATGAGAGGTCGTTAGAGAGTTGCTGCACAAAAAGGTAACTCTACTTCTAGTACGTTTAGTAGATATCTTTCTATATTAACCGTAGGAGTGCATATTCCTCTTACAGAATTAGTAAATTGTACTATGTTTTAGTTATATGATTTAGCAGAAAGATATATACTATATATTAACTGGGATTTGGATATCCGGACAAGATTAGCCGGGGGTAAACCAGATTCCCATCCTGATGATTGGATGAAAAATATCCATTAAAAATAATAAGGAGGAATATACACTATGAAATTTGGTGTTCGCGAAATTTGTGATGTAGTTCTTAAAGCTAAGACTGCACAGAAAATTGGTAACAAGATCTTCTATGCAAATGAGCCAGTTCTTTATTTCGATACATTAAAGACATCAAGCATGGAAGGTGCTGCAACAACAGTATATGCTCAAGGTGGACGTGGTAACTCTCGTTTAGTAGCATGGGAAGGTGAGCGTACAGTTACCTTCACAATGGAAGATGCTCTTATCTCTCCAGAAGGTTTCATGATCCTTTCAGGTGCTGGCCTTATTGATGCAACCGATCTTAAGCCTATTTATCAGCATATGACTGAAACTGTTGATGCTAGTACTGGTGTTACATTTGGTGATGGAGAAGTCCAAATTAGATTAACACATAAACCATATCTTCCAACAGATGGAAATGAGAACTTTGCTTATGTAATGTTCAAGAAAGATGGCGATATCGTATCTGAGCCTTATATTCCTGTTCATGAGGAAGTTACTAAAGATGAAGAGACTGATACATATGTAATTAGAATTGCTGCTCATGATACTTATCAAAAAGTTGATGATGATACAACTCCAAATACATATCAGCCTGATGATGCATTTAATGCTAATAGTCTAAACTTTGATAGTGTTCTTGTTGATTATTATGTAGAACAACAAAGTAATGCACAGCAAATTGAAATTACTGCTGATAAGTTTGGTGGTAACTATTATCTTGAGGCTTCTACATTATTCCGTAATCAAAACGGTGTTGATATGCCTGCTGAGTTCATTATTCCTAACTGCAAGATTCAGTCTAACTTTACATTCACAATGGCATCATCTGGCGATCCAAGTACATTCACATTTACTATGGATGCATTCCCAGATTATACAAGATTTGATCATAGTAAGAAAGTTCTTGCTGCAATTCAAATTATTGCTGGTGAAGATAGAAATTCAGTTATCCGTCATGAGACTAAGCATGAAGCTGCTCATGATGATCTTGAAATCTTTAAGTGATGCCGATTAGGTAAATAAAAATATATATTGGGGAAAGAGAAATCTTTCCCCAATTTTTTAATTTGAGGTAAAGGAGATATCTTAAATAATGAGTGATTTATATTCAGGTTTAATATAGCCATATTTAAGAAAAGGTCAAAATGGAGAATAGTTTTGGGGATTATATGATGCTTTAGATAGAATTCATATTCCAGGTCCTGCAGATTTTTTAAGAGAATAGATTTCAGGTTTAAAAATATTAGAAAGTAATGCGAAATATAATGCTACAAATACATTTTTGCAAAAAGCATAGGGATTATTAACTTAGCATAATTCTACTGCTGAAGATAATCTTGGAAATGAAGTTTTTAGTAGAATTTTAGAATTATTAAATGCAGGATTAAGAGGGTCTCCATTAAATCCATATAAATATTCTAAAAATTAGAATGAAATAAATCAAAAGATAGAAACTCTTACTAAAGAACTTTCTGATTTATTATTGCAAGTTGGAGCAGGTGAAGGAATAGCTAAATCTGCAGTAGATATTTTAGAAAAATAGTTACAAAATTTTAATTGGAATACTTTTCCTCATCAATATATTATAGAAAAAGCAAATTTAACAGAAGAATTAATGGTAGCTATGATTAATCAAAATCCAGCATTAACAGCAATTGTTACTGGAACTTGGCTAGATATGAGCGGTAAATAGTTAATAGAAGATGCTTTTGCTTTCAATAATTCAGAAGTAAGTATTCCTTTTAAATATGGAAGATTAAATTTTAAAATTATAACAAATGAAGGAAGTTCAGATAGTTCTGCTATTTCTATATTAGATTTTTTATAGCAATTAAATTCTTTAAATGGATAGGAGTTTAAAGTTTAGCTTTCTGATGAATTGTATGAAGCTTTAAGAGAAGGATCTGCTCTTGCAGGTCAAGCAAAGTCTGGTCGTCATGGTCAAGCAATTTTAAATAAAAATAAAAGAAATTCTATAAGTTTAGGAGAAGCTGGATTTGATCCAATGATGTTATGGGATTTATATTAGGCAGATTTATAGACTAGAACAGAATTTTTTAAATCAGAAGGATCTTAGAATTCAGAATCTCTTGAAGCTTTAGCTAATTACTGTTTATCAAAGAGTATAGCAAAAACAGCCTTAGCAGCAAATCAATTATATTTAACAGCAGAGGGTTTTGTTTCAGCTTCTCAATGGATGGAACTAAATAGACGTTATTTAGTGTTTAATCCAGGGGTAAGAAGTATCGGTGGAGATTTTTTAACTAAATCAAGACCGTATGCATTTATAGATTGACTTTTCTTAAAAATTTTTAGTATAATTGTCTTATAAAGACAATTGAGTTAAAGGAGAATTAAAAATGCCAAAAGTAACATTTACAAAATTACAATTAAAAAAGAAAGAAACTCATAATGAGTTTACATATAATAATTAGACTGTTGAAGTAAAAGAATATTTACCGATTAATGAAAAACTTACTTTAATTAGTAATGTTATTAATGCCGCTTAGGATAGTATGTAGTATGCTAATCCAGTAAAGGTAGAGATTTTTACAAGTCTTGAAATTCTTTATAATTATACTAATATAAGTTTTACTGAGAAATAGAAAGAAGATCCGGCAAAACTTTATGATCTTTTAGAAGGAAATGGTATTATTAATAAAGTTATTTCTCTTATTCCAGAAGAGGAATATAAATTCTTAATTAATAGTATTGATGAATGTATTAAAGCCGTTTATGCGTACGTTAATTCGGCTCGCGGCATAATGGAAAGTGTTGTTAATGATTATGAAAATACTAATCTTGATGCAACAGAAATTGAATCAAAGATTAAGAATCCGGAGAATCTTGAGCTTCTTCGTAATGTATTAACCAAGTTAGGATAAAATATCTTTCCTATTTTTGAGAAAAAGTAGGAGTTAAGGTGGATAGAGTATTTAACTCTGTCCACCTCTTTTTTTATTTGCGCAAATAAAAAAACATTTATAATTGAACAAAAATATGGAGAGAAAGGAGCAAATAAAGAATGGCAAAACAACTTAATGTTAATCTTGCATTTACTGCCGATACAGGTAAAGCGGCAGCGAGTATACGTGCACTTCAAAATTAGCTTACTTAGTTAATGAATAATGCTGCAAAAGATAGTGCAAGTTTAGGATTAACAAAAGATATTAAAGAAGCTACAACTGCTGTGGCACAATTAAAGGCTCAATTAAATGGTGCTATGTCTTCAACAGGAACATTAGATTTGACGAAATTTAATGATTCTTTAAGAGCGAGTGGCATGTCACTTGAGCAATATCGTGTTAAACTTTCTGCTCTTGGACCAGAAGGAACTGCAGCATTTTCATAGTTAGCTTCTTCTGTAGCAAGTGCTGAAATACCTATTCGTAGAGCAAATACTCTTTTAACCGAATTAGGAACTACACTTGCTAATACAGCTAGATGGCAATTATCATCTAGTTTATTACATGGATTTATTGGTGGTCTTCAACATGCTTATGGATATGCACAAGATCTTAATGAATCTTTAAATAATATTAGAATTGTTACAGGTTAGAGTACTGAGCAAATGGCCGCATTAGCCCAAAAAGCTAATCAAGCTGCACGTGAATTAAGTACTCGAACAACTGATTATACAAATGCTTCTTTGATTTATTATCAATAGGGTCTTGATGATAAAGCTGTGGAAGAGAGGACTCGTACAACTCTTAAATTAGCAAATGTATCTCGTCAAAGTGCAGAAGAAGTTTCTACACAAATGACAGCAATTTGGAATAATTTTGATAATGGTACAAAATCGCTTGAATATTATGCTGATGCAATTACAGCACTTGGTGCTAAAACTGCATCTAGTTCATCTGAAATTGCACAAGGTTTAAGTAAATTTGCTGCTGTTGCAGATACAATTGGATTGTCATATGAAACAGCATCTGCGGCAATTGCAACTGTTGTGGCTGAAACACGTCAAAGTGCAGATACTGTTGGTAATGCATTTAAAAGTATATTCTCTCGTCTTGAATCATTAAAACTTGGTGAAACACTTGAAGATGGTGTTGGTCTTACTAAATATACAGAAGCACTTCAAACTGTAGGTGTTCAAGTTCTTGATATAAATGGGAATTTAAAAGATGCTGATACTATATTAAGTGAATTAGGCAATCGTTGGAATGAAATTTCAGATACACAAAAAGTTGCTCTTGCAAATACTGTTGCAGGTCAACGTCAATATGCTCAATTCGTTGCACTTTTTGATAATTGGGATAAAGTACAAGAAAATAGAGGTATTGCAGAAGATTCAGAAGGAACTCTTCAAGAACAAGCTGATATATACGCTGAATCTTGGGAAGCTGCAAGTAAACGAGTAAAAGCTTCAGCAGAAACTATTTATTAGGCATTATTAAATGATAAATTTTTTATTGATGTTAATAATTTTATTTCTGATTTTTTAAGTGGTATAAATAATATAATTACGGGTTTTGGTGGATTAAAAGGAGTTCTTGCTACTGTTGGAGCATTAATTACTCAAGTATTCAGTGATAAAATTTCTGCTAATCTTGAAAGAATGGGTAAAAATATAAAAGGATTTTTTACTCGTGGCGCTGAAGAAAAAGCTTTGTAGTAGGATGCTATTACCTAGTTAGAACGATAGGCTGATTAGTAGTCTAATACATTAATAGGATAGACACAAAAAGCAGGTCTTGAAGCATAGGCTTCTTTACAAAAAACATTATATGAAAATTAGTCTAAATATAATGAAGAATAGGCAAAAACTGCACAATTTTTATTAGATTAGAATAAAAATTTATAGGAACAAGCAAATTTGGCTGCTTAGATTGCAGTTAAAGAAAAAAATCGTGCTGATACTGCTTAGGCAAGTTTTATTTCAAAATATAGCCAAGGAAGTAATAATGAAAGTGTTTTATTAAAACAATATACAGATGATTTAAAGACTTGTGCAGAATAGTAGTCAATATTATCAGAATCAGCAATAACTTTAGAAGGAATTTTAAGTGGTTCATTTGATACTCCAGAAGCTAAAGCAAAAGCTTTTGAAACAGAAATGAATACTTTAAAAGATGGTATTATTAGTTTAGGAGAAATTACAACTGAAAATGGTTCATAGCCTTTATAGGGATTATCTCAAGAATTACTTTCTCTAATAAAGAATTTTGATGGCACAGAGCCAAGTATGCAAAAAATTATTAATAAATTTTAGGAATTAAAAACGGGAGCTGATAATTTAGGAGGAGCTTTAGAATCTGAATTAGCTGCTGAATTAAGAGTTATTTTGCCTGCAGGAACAAACGTAGATAATATTGTTACAAAATTAGTTACAACATTTAAAAAGTATGCTGAAGCTACAGCTGATGCTGGTGCAAAAACTAGCGCAATGAGAAATCAAGCTGAAAGCGCATAGGGCACTTTAAGTAAAATGAGTTCTACTCATTTGTCTTTAAGTAAAGCTATGACTGGAACTGCTTCATTAGCAATGAGTTTAGCTTCTACAATTAATAGTTTGAGAAGTGCTGCAGAAGCTTTAAATAATGAAGATTTAAGTTTTGGAGAAAAATTTTTACAAGTTGTACCTACTGTATTAATGTCTCTAGGTATGTTAACTAATTCTATAATGGGTAGTGGCGGAGTAGCTATGCTTGCTTTGGCTCAACATTTACCTTTTATTGGAGGGATGTATGAAGAAGCCGCAGCAGCTTCTGTCGCAGCAGGTTCAGTAACTTCTTTAGGAACTGCAATATTAGCTGCATTACCAATTATAGGTTTAGCTGCCGCTGCTTTTGGAGCATTATATTTAGCATTTAAATATGCAGATAAAGAAACGCCAGAAGAAAAATTAGCTAGAGTAAGAGAAGAAGCAGAAAAAACAACAAAAGCCTTTGATAATACAAAATCAGCATTAGAAGATTTATCATCTTCTTTTGATAAGTATAATGAAGTTAGAGAAGAATTATCTAAATGTACTGTTGGAACAGAGGAATGGCAAACAGCTTTATAGAATGTAAATGATACAGTAATAGGATTAATAGAAAAGTTTCCTGAATTGGCTAAATATCTGGGCATGGAAAATGGTGCTTTAAGTTTAAGCAAAGCAGGAATGGAAGAATACGAAAATCTTTTAACAGATAGAAAATATGGAACTTATAGTGCGTAGTTAGCAAATAATCAATAGACTTTAGAAGCTTAGACAGAAGTAGAAAGAGAAAGACTCGGAAATCAATTTTATAATAATACTACTAAATAGTAGGCATTAAGTACAGATGCTCATATTGCAAATGGAATGCTTGAAATGTCTATTAATTCTGTTTTAGATGGTATTACTAATAGATATTTAGAATTATAGGAATAGGGAGCAGATTTATCAAAATTAACATTTGAAGATTTTGCAGAAACTTTATCTCAATATTCTGGAAATCAAGAATAGGAGTATATAGATGCTCAAAAAGAAGCATTTAATGATTTATTAAATGATAGTGATTTTATTTCAGGTTTAGAAGAATATGCTGCAGCAGTATAGGAAGCTGCAGTAATTGAAGAAAAAAATAATTAGGCTTTAGCAAATTTAATTTTAGGAGAAGATGAAGATTATTTAAGAAAAAGAGGTGCTCAAGAATCCTTAGGTGCTGCTGGAGACGTTTTAGGAAGATTAAAGCAAGAAAATTTATAGCAAATTTAGAATAATGATAAATTTAAAGATAATTCTGAATTAATCCATGAATTTTAGAAATATTATGGTTAGACTAAAGGTGCTGGATTTGAAGATGTAAATGGAGAATAGAGATTAATCCTTAATGATGAAGGAGATAGTTTTAATAGAGAAGATATAGAAAATTACATAGCTGGTGCACAAGCTTCAAAAGATTTAGCTAATGAAATGGAAGGATTAATAAATAGAACAAATGAATTAGCTATTTCTGAAGATAAAGCTAGTAATTCTTTAGCAGATATAATTAGAAGACAAGATATAAGTAATAATGGATAGGATTTAAAAGAAGCTGTAGATAATGCTAGTTTAAAACCAAAACATACTTATAAAGGTGAATTTACTGGAGATGATGAAGTTTCAACAACTAAAAGATAGATTGCAAAATATTTAGATAATGTTTTTGGAGATGGGCTTGATGGTATTTTAAAACAAAGTACTTTAGATGACTTAGGCTACGAAACTATGACTGATATTATTAATGCGGTCTATGAAGGAATGGAAAAATCAGATAAACGCATTAGTGAAGCTAGAGATTTAGGCGATAAGACTTTAAATAAATCTATGTCTAAAATGATAGATAATAATGCTTTTTATAATGATTTAGATGTTGAACAATAGGAACAAGGAAAAAATTTATTATTAAATAGTTTAAGAGGCGGAGGAGCAGAAGCTTTTGATGCTTTAACCAAACTATTTGTAGAATCAGGAAGTCATATTAATGATGTTATAGAATCTTTAAGTAATAATGATATTGACTGGTCTTCTATTACTCCAGAAGAATTAATTAAGCAATTAGGTTTAATGGGAACTGCAATTGAATCTGATATTCCTAGTGTAAGAAATATTATTGATGCCTTTAACAAATTAAATCCTGCAAATTTAGAATCTGCAACAGAACAATATAAAGCTATTCATGAAGCAGCAGATAATTTAATCAAAGATGGAGAAGTAGATGCAGATAAATTTGAACCTATTAAAAAAGTTTTAGGAGATAGTATAAATGATTATGTTACAATAACAGCAAATGGTACTTATAAATTAATTAGTGATGCATAGGAATTTTATAATGTTGTTAACGGTGCAAGTTTATAGGGATTTAGAGAAGGATTAAATTAGGAATTATCTAATATTTCAACTTTAACTAATCTTAAAAATACTTATAATAATGAGAAAGAACGCCCTAAAGAAGATTTATTAGAAAATGCTTCTAATAAAAATGGTGGATATAATAAAGATTAGGCAAATAATTAGATAGAATATTTAAGAACATAGAATTTATCCACTGAAGAATTAGATTAGCTTGGAGCTATTGATAAAGATATTAATGATGGAAAAAATAGTAATGTCACAAGTGATCATTTAGAAGAGTTATATGCTTTAGTTTAGCAATATTCTAATGGTTGGGTAAATGTAGCAGATACAATTGAAGTAGCAGAAAAAGAAGCTGATCAATATACAAATGCTTTAATGGGATCTGCAAAGAGTGCTTCTGAATTAGAGAGTAATTTAAAATTATTAGTGGATAAAGATGGTACATAGTTATTAAGTTCTAAAGAAATTGATGCAAAAGTAAAAGAATGGGAAGATAAGATTTTTGATCCTAAAAATATTTCAAATTTAGATGAATATACAGACGCAGTATCTCGAAGATTATTAAAAACTAAAGATGATTATGAACAAGCTTTAAAGAATATTGATTTTTCTGATATAACTAAAGAATAGTTTAATGATATTAAAGAAAATTTAGATTCTTCTGGTCTTGTTTAGGCTTTATAGGAATTATATAATTCTGGAGAAATATCTAAAAATGAGACACTTGAAGAAATAATTAATTAGGTTCATGAAGGAAGTCTTGAGGTTAAAGATGCAATTCCATTATATGATGAATTAACAACAATAGATAATGAAACTACTGCATAGACTATAGATAGAATTAATTAGAAAATTAAAAATGGATTAGGCCAAGCTTCTGATTATGATACATTATTAGAAAAAATTACATCTAATAAAAGAACTACTTCTGACGAAAAAACAACAAATATTAAAAAAGAAATGTCAAATGTAGCAAATGATAGAAACAATTTAAATGTTGATCAAAGAGCAGAAGAATTAGATAAATATGCTTCAGTAGGTTTTGATTAGATAAAAGATGCAGGTGGTTCTATTGAAGATTAGATTACTAAAGTTGATTAGTTAAGAGATCATTATACTGATTTATTTACTCATATTCCTGATTTAGCTGCATTAGGTCCATA